>OLJF01000111.1_pt1 | contig 136415 bp, 139 predicted proteins | sample 1609751 | NCBI WGS metagenome assembly OLJF01 (sample SAMEA4350171, study PRJEB24818) | metagenome | biome: human; feature: gut; material: faeces | place: Denmark | collected 2013-09
TTACTTTTCTTCTCATATCTTTTATTCCCTGATTTTCTGTAATAAATTCATTTGGCTTTCTACCATCATTTGTTATTATCATATATGTTTCTTCTAGTGTTTCTTTTATATTCACAAATACTTTTGAACTCCCTGCATGTCTTATTGCATTTGTGGTTGCCTCTCTTATTATTTCAAAGAACACTTTTGCAGTTTCTTTATTTTGTGGTAGTTTTCCATCTATAATAATGTCTGTTCCATTTTTCTTGTGTATTTTTATTAAATTTTCTAGGTTTGCATTTGTGTCATCTGTATCTTCAATATCTATGAACATTTTTTGTATCATAAATTTTATTTCTTCAAAATTTTCTTGGGTTATATTTTCTTTATTTAAATATTGTTGAAGTATGGAAAGGTTTTGTCCTAATATATCATGATATTTATTTTTTAGTTTTAGTAGATTTCTTTCCTTTTCTAATTCTTCTATATTGTCAATACTTAATAATATTTTTTTATTATTCTCTTTTAACTTTTTATTTTGCTCATTTAGCTTTTGATGTAATTTATATACTTCTGTTATATCAAATGTAATTATTTCATTATTATTTATCACAAATACATAATATTTATCTTCTACTTTTACACAATAATTTTTATCTAACTGGTCTATACTTTGTTTTATTATATTTGTTATATAGTCTTTCTTTATGTTTAATTTGTCTAGTATTTCATACATTTTATTATTTATTAATTTTGCTCTCTTGCCTTTTAATACTAAAATTCCAAACTCACATTCATCTATAACTTTTTTTATTGAGAAATCTGTAATAGTTTCTTTTTTGTAATATCTAAAATACATATATATAAGTGAAATAATTTCATATATTATGCCTAGCAATGCAATTATAAATAAGCTATTTCTTGATATGCTTTCTTGCATAAACAATGCTATAAGTATTGTTATAGAAACAATATATTCTAGTGTATAATCTGTTATTTTTTTATTTATTATTCCTTTTTTTAGTATGATTTTTAGAATCTGCCATACTAACAAAAGACACAGTATTCCTATAATTGCTATCATAATACTAATTTTCTCCTCTTAAAATTTTCAATTTTATAGTTGTTCCATCTTCATCTATTATTTGCTCAATTTTCAATAATTTTTCTAATTGTAATTTTTCTATTTCTTTTTTGAAGTTCTTATGTTTGCCATCAAATAAATATTTTATTTCTGTATATGAATTGTTTACTTGTATATATAGAATAAAATTAGTTTCTCTAAATTTCATTATTGTTTCAAATATGATCTCATAAATATTGGCTGTTTCTCCACTACTTATCTCGAAATTATTTGTTTTCAAAACTCCATTTATTCCAAGTGCTTGTGCTTCTATTAACATTTCATTTATGATTATTTCTAGTCTTTTGTTATCATATTTTTCTTTGTTATAGCTTGATATTACTAAACTACTCATTCTTTTACAATAATTTAGTAGTAGTTTTATATTTTGCATTTTATCTATGTCTGTTATCTTCATTTCTTTTATTAGTTCATTTATCAAATTTCTTTTTTGTTCTATCTTTTCATCTAATAGCTCTATAATTTCGCTTTTTAATTTTGTTTCATATATTTCTATTGCAATCTTTCTTTGTTTTTGTAATATTGTTTCTTGTTCTATAAGCTCTTGTTGTATTAATTTCAATTCTTTTTCATACTCGTTTATTTTACTAAAATCTTTTTCTTCTATTGAATAGCCACCACTTATAGCCTTAACATTTTTTACAATATTGTTATCTTTATATGTATTTTTTACTTTATTATCTTTTATATCATTTATTATATTTTCTTTTAGATTTATGGGATGATTTGTTGCAATTCTAGTTTTTCCATCTCGTGATATGATTTCTAATGGCAAATTTGAATTTTTAAATATCTTCTTATATCTGAAATTATTTGGTATCAAATTAAAGTCAAGCATCATTTCTAATCCTACACAAAATAATGTTCCTATTATTACTGACATATTCGTTTTTCTTATTACTGGAACATTTTTTATATATAAAATTGTATATACTACACCAATTAAAATAATTATTGATATTGAGATTATGTTTTTGTACCCTTTATTTTTGCTTGATTTTATTAGATTTATTATTGCTACTACTATTAAACATAGAATCCAAGCAACTATTATAAAATACCCAATATTATGATTATAATCATTTATATTGCTTTTTATTTTGAACACAATATTATGTATGCTATTTGTAATTACTAATAAGAATAGTATTGTTGATATAATTATTGTGGCAATTCTTCTTTTTTTATTCTTACTGTTTATTAAATAACTACTACAATTATAATAAAATGTTGGAATCAGCAATAGTGGTATGTAATACAAATACCACAGCATTTCTGTTACAAACCCTGTTGTATATGTTTTAAGTATTCTTACTAACATCCAAAATCCTAATAGCACACCTATTGATAATACATATTTTTTTAGTGTTTTATCAAATATTCTTATATATAATAGTGTTATCCATATTGTATATATTGCTAATGCTAATATGGTTTGTTGAGTCTGTGTCATATTTACCCCTTTTTATTTTTGATTTTTATATAAATTATATTTGTCTACAATATAATAACATAATAGCAGATTTTCTATTTTTTTTCAACATAAAGCAAAATACTAGCCTCTTATAGCTAGTATTTTATAACTTTAATTTTTCTTTTCATAATTTAAAAATATTTTCTCCTAATTTCATATTCTTACCAATTTTACATACAATTATATAAGTGTTACTGTAAAACCTCTAACAAAAGTCTTTAGAACTTTGTCAAAGATTTTTAACATTTACTGTGCATAACCAATATTTTAATTTTAATCATACAATTTGTGTTATTTAATATAATTCATCCTTTTTAACCATTTTATTGTATCTTTAATTGTATCCTTCATATCTCTATTTTTATATTCCAATTCTTTTTTAGCCTTTTCATTGCTAAAATTAGAATTAGAAGATAATGTATATAGAGAATATTTTGTAAATAATGGTGTTTGCTTTTTTATGTTATAATATAATTCGCAAATTGGAGCTACTAATTCTGCCAACCATAGTGGTAACACTATCTTAATTCTTTTTTTCTCCTCTAAATCACAAACAAAATCAGTCAATTCTTTTATTGTAATATATTTATTAGATAAAATATAACATTCTCCTCTATTATTTTTATCACAAGCACTAATAATACCATCTGCTACATCTCTAACATCTACAAAATTATACCCGCCTTTTACACAAGCAAAAAGTTTTCCTGTCGCTACTTCTTTTATTAATTGTGTTAAGTGGCTATTTCCATAATCATTTGGTCCAATAATTCCAGAAGGATGAATAATACAAGCATTTAGATTCTTATTTTTTATTGCATAAATAACATATTTTGCTGCCTCTGCCTTTGTTTTTGCATATAATCCTACTACTTTTTCAGAATCAAAGTTAGTAATCTCTGTTATTGTTTCATTATTAGGCTTTTCGGTAATTGAATGTACACTACTTACATAAATAAGTTTTGCATCTATTTCTAAAACCTTGTCTACAATATTTTTTGTGCCATTAACATTAACATCATATACAATTGGGTTATATTTAGATTTTATATATACAACTCCTGCACAATGTATTACATAAACTTCTTTTCCATCAATATTTTCAAAAACTGATGATAAACTTTCCTTTTTGGTAATATCTCCATAATAAATTTTACAATTCAAGTTGTCCAATGCCTTTATAGAATCATTTGGTAATACAAGTGCTCTTATTTCATTTTCACTATTTTGTTCTAATTTTCTTATTATATTATTTCCTAGAAAACCATTTGCACCAGTTATTATATATATTTTTTTCATATCACACCTCCAAGATTTATAGATAGTTACTAATTAAATTTTTATTACTTTGTTAAGAAATCAAATATATTTATTCTTGTTGATGTTTTTGTCTTATATAACTTTGTATATCCACATCTAGAACATTTCCATTTTTCTATAATTATTAGTTTCGTTTATAAATTGTAATTTATTTGATTAAATGTGCTGTAATAATTGTATAACTATAAGAGTTAATAGTTATTTTAATATTATCAATTTCACAATACCAATTCTTACCTTGTTTATATATATTACTATTCTTGTCTAAAACTTTCTTTTTATAATATTCAACCACATCATTTATATCTAATTTAAGATTTTTCTTAATTCTATCAATACCCATTTCAGTAGTATGGACTTTATCTATATTTGATAACAATACTTCTTTATTCATATACTATCAACTCCTAAATTGTAATTTATTGTTATACCCATATAATCAATATTAGTAATATAATACCCATACCTAGAAAACCATATCCCATAATTCTACTCATTTTTCTAAATGATTTTTCAGTTTTAGGAGTTGGATGAAAAAGTTTCTTTCCTGTTTCATAATTCATTTTAGGCATATAGTTTCCAATAATCGTAAATAATATTCCTAATATCAAACATACACTTTTTCCAACATAAACATCACTACCTAACGGAACTTCTATCATAATGATATATACTAATACTGTAATAATTGGAATAAACCATTCCATTATTTTTACAATTCTAGGTTTTTCACTATTTTTTAATTTATTAACTTTTGTTGTAGATATTATACATATTGCTTGCACAATAGCCATAATAACTGGTATTCCAAATAATGCAAAATTTTTTTGTGCATAATTATCTGGTACATCATTTATCGTAAAATGAATTGGCATTTGTTCTGGTAGCCTATTATAAAAAGCAATACCTAATACCATTGGTAATAAACATATAATTACACTTAAAATTAATGTTCTTTTATTTTTCTTTTCCATTCTTATTTCCTCCCAACTTATAAATCCAAACTAAAACATCTTCAAATACGGAACTATTTAATTCATAAAATATAAAGTTCTTTTGCTTTGTTTCAGTTATTAAATTCGCTTTCTTTAAATTTGATAAATGATATGATACGGTTGCTCCTGTTAAATTAAAACTACTTGATATTTCTCCTGCTGTTTTTCTACCATCTTTTAATAGTTCTAATATCTCTCTTCTTGCAGGATCACTAATTGCTTTTAATGTTTCCGACATTCCCAAAATAATCACCTCACTTATAGTATTTCGATATATATCTAAATAGATTATACTATTTTGTAACTCTAATGTCAATAACTATTTAGATTTTTTTCTAAATAGTTATATAAAAATAGATTAGTTGTATTTCAAACTAATCTAAACAATAACTTACTATTTATTATTTTTATGAAAATGCAATTTACTTATATAACCTTAAAACTTGATATTGATATGCTTCATCATTTTCTATATAGCCAATTGAAATACCCTTTCCATTATTTGCTGTTTTACCAGAGTTAGTTTTTGTCTTTGCATCTTCTAATAATTTATCAATTTCTGAATCCGTTATTTCACTATTATTTGCTTTAATTAAATGTTTAATGTATGAAATAGCATCTGATTCGTATTTGCTAGTTTTATCTACATATAAAAACGTATATTTTACAGTTTCTGTTGTTTTATCTCCAGTATATTTTTCTGGAACAACTACTAAATAAACTCCCTCAATCAAACCATACCAATATTCATTGTTACTTTCAGTTAGATAATCAGTTGATGCTGGATTTAATGAGGAACTATCATTATCCATTACTTGTGTATTAAATTTAGCTACTAGTACATCAATATTTTCTTTTTCAACCCAACCGTATTTTCTTTGAGTTTCCTCTAACCCTTTTTTTGCTTCTTCCAGATCCTTCTTTGAAAATTGAACTATTGCAATACATATAGCTACAAAAACAATTACAAATATAGCAACACAAATTTCTATAATTTTTTTCTTATTCATATTTAATTCTCCTCCTACTTTTTTGTTCATTTTATCACAAAAGCAGATAATTATCAAATTATTACCTGCTCAAAAACTTGTAATTTATAGTTATCAACTATACTTATTTTTCAATTTTCTTATATACTCTATCTTCAACATATATCATCATTTGATTATATCTTACTACATAGAAAAAAACTGCTAATATTCCAGATATAGTTCCTATTAAATAACCTTCTGCATTTTGTAATTTTAATGCAACGATAACTACTAGCCAAGCAATTATACATAGAACAATATCGAATATATGCTCTTTTAACCATTTCTTTTTATGAAACTCTATTTTTTCCTTTAGAGTAAATGTACTATTCTCTAATGCAACAATTAAATTTTCTTCTGCTTTTTCTTTATAATCTAAATCATTTATCTTTTCTCCTGAAATTAGTTCATTTATACTAAATAGGATGTTTGTTAATCATCTTAATTTTATAACTGCAATCTCTGGTCTATTAAATAGCCTTATACTGATTGGATAATTCCCCAGTCCACTTGATACATATAAATAAGAATTATTTATATTATATAATCCTTTAATATAATTTGTTTCTACATTTAATCCTTTTTGTACTATTTCTGGAAACCATATTCCTCTATTTATTATTGCACCTAAAAATGGAAGTCTAACTTGTCCTCCATGTGTATCTCCACATAATGATAAATCAATTCCAAATTGTTCAAATTCTTCAAAGTTTGAAATATGTGCTAATAAAATGTTGTACTCTTCTTTATTAATTTCAAAAGCATTTTTCAAATCAAAAGTTGCTGAATAGTACTGATTTGTTATACCATATAAATTTATTTTTGTATTTTTTATGGCTATTGTTTCTTTTTTATAATCTAGAACATTTACTTCGTTATCTTTTAAATTTTTTATGAATTTTTCATCACAATCATGTTCTCCATTTACAAAATATACTTTATATGATTTTGCTAGTTCTTGGAGTAGCTTTAAAGCTATTTGTTTGCCTTTTTCATCTTTTGCTGTATACATATCTCCTGTTACACAAATAATATCAGGTTTTTCTTTTTCTATTTTTTTAATAAGTTCTTTGTTATTTCTTCCAAATGAACTTCCATGCAAATCTGATATTTGAATTATGGTTATTTCATCTACTATTTTTTCACTTTCTATTATTTCATAATTAGTTTTAATTGTAAATGTATTAAAATACCATATTATCAAACCTGCACATATTATTATTATTAAAATAATAAATTTTTTCTTTTTCATTTTTACCTCATTTACTTAATTCTATATAAAACTCAATAAATTCATTGTCATTTTTGGCATAAATTTTTCCATTATGTAGTTCAATAATTTGCTTTGTAATTGCAAGTCCTAATCCTGCTCCCCCTGTGCTAGATGTTCTTGATTCATCTGCTCTATAGAATTTATCAAATATTTTTTCCAATTTGTATTCTGGAATTTTATCTCCTTTATTTTTAAATACAATTTCTATTTTATCTTCATATTCTTTTATATCTATTTTTATAGTTGTATTTAGATAACTATAATTAATAGCATTCTTTAATAAATTTCCAAATGCTCTTGCTAACTTATCTCCATCTCCCATAAATTGAATAGCTTTCGGCTTATTTAAAATACATTCTAACTTTTTTTCTTGTAACATTGGATAAGATTCTTCTACAAGCTGTTCTAACAAAAATACCAAATCTATATTTTGTTTAGTAATAGTCATTGATTGTAAATTATATCTTGTAATATCAAAAAATTGATTTGTAAGTTCTTCTAATCTTAAAGATTTTTTTAATGCTATATCCATATATTTCTTTTGCAAATTTTCAGGTATTTCTTTTTCATCAGTAAGCAAAGTTAAATATCCTATAATTGATGTGAGTGGTGTTTTTAAATCATGTGCCATATACATTATTAAGTCATTCTTTTTTTGCAATGCTTCTTTTGCCTTATTTTGATTTGACACCAAATCAACTCTTATATTGTTCAATTTGCTTTCTAATAGTATTAAATCATTTGATAACTTTACTTCCTTCTCTGGTTCTTTTATTATCTGATCCATAGCTTTTATTATTTCTACCATATTATTACTTGTATTTCTGATAACAAAAAAAGATATAATTGCAAATATTACTAAATATGTAATTCCAAGTAAGATTATCTTATTTGCTACGCACCAATAGTATATATCTCTATTTACACTTTCTAAACTGTCTGCTAATTCATCATTATACACTCCATCTATTAATACTGAAAATAATATAATCGCACCTAAACTATATAATAATATTTTTATGACAGATTTTCTTGCTATACTATTTTTTAATTTTATAAATTCCTCATTTTTCAATTTTATATCCAACTCCCCATACTGTTTTTATAAATTTAGGATTTTTTGTATTTTCTTTTAACTTTTCTCTTATTCTTCTAATATGCACCATTACCGTATTATTATTTTCTAAATATTTTTCTTTCCATACTTTTTCAAATAGTTCTTCAGAACTTACTACATTTCCTCTTTTTTGTGCTAAATATAATAATATATCAAATTCCATAGGTGTTAATTCAATTTGCGTTTCATATAACCTGCAAATATGCTTATCTTGATCTATTTCTAATCCATTTATATAAATAATATTTTCTTCGCTTTTTTCATTGTATTTTGTATATCTTCTATATGCAGATTTTACTCTTGCAATTAATTCCAATGGGTTAAATGGTTTTGTAATATAGTCATCTGCTCCCAAAGTTAAGCCTTGTATTTTATCTTTATCTTCAATTTTGGCAGTTAGCATTATTACTGGAAAGTTGAGTCCTTTATCTCTTATCATTTTACATATTTTAAATCCATCAACATCTTTTATCATTACATCTAAAATAGCAAAGTCTAATTTTTGACTTTCTATACAATTTATTGCTTCTTTTGCATCGTAAAATTTAAAAACATTGTAATTCTCATTTTTTAAATAAACTTCCACTAAATCTGCAATTTCTCTTTCATCATCTAATACTAAAATATTCATTTTTTCCTCTTTTCTATTTCTTGTATTTTACCATATTTTTTTAATATTTTCTATAACTCTCTTCAAATGTAAGGAAATGTTAAGATTTATTTAATCATTTCTTAAAACTTATTTCTTCGTTCGGTTTTATAATATAAACAGGTTACAAGAAAGAGGAGGAAATCAAATGAAGAAAAAAAGAATAATAATACTTTTAATAATAATTTTAGGAATATATCTATTTTTTAGGAACACTCCATTTAACGATATATCTTATAATTTGAATAGATTTATTTCTAAAGTAACTAACACTTCAGAATATAAAACAATCAAACAAGATGTAAATAAAAATTATTCTGGCATAGGACAAGAAAAAGTAAAAAATAAAAATGGTTATTTTACTACATTTACAACTATTGAAAATCATAAAAAGACATATATTGAGTATAAACAAAATAGTGATGCTTCTTGGAGTAATAATCAATATTGGGGTGGAACTATGGCTGAAAATGGTTGTGGTATTACTGCGCTTGCAATTATTTTGAGTGGATATGACCAAAAATATACTCCTGAAGATCTTAGGCAAAAATATTATCCTGTGTTAGATTATGACACACTTTCAAAAGAGTTATCTAATACATTTAATATTAAAAATACGGATTTTTATTATGATAATGTTCATTTATCTAAAGAAAAGTTACAAGAGCATTTAAAAACTAATAGACCTATTTTAATTTGTTTATGGAATCAGCCACACGATAATCGTTGGACTACTGCATCACATTATATGGTTTTACTGGCAACTGATGATAATGACATGGTATATATTTCTAATCCAAATGGTGGAAAAAATGATAGCAAAAGTTCAGGTTGGTATAAATTTAAAGAAATAACTCCTTATATCGCAAAAGCTTTATATATAGAAAGCTATAATTAAAAGACAGCAAAAAGCTGTCTTTATTCGTATTTTTCATAATTATAATAATTTATTTTTCTCTATAAAAAATCACCAAATTGTAATTTGCCTCTAGCAATCAATTAATATTTTTTTGTTAAAATATATTCCTTATCTTCATTTTGAATTTTCTTTCCATCTAGATAATCAAATCCAAATTTACGGTAAAATTCACAAGCGTAAACAGAAGAAGGTATTACTAGCTCCTTACACCCAACATTTACTGCAATTTTTTCTATATTTTCAATTAATTCTTTTCCTATTCCTTGTCGATGATTTTTTATTTTTACAAATACTGTTAATACAATGTACTTTTTTCCTGTTTTATCACCTTTATATCGATCAATACTTGCTGTACCAACAACCTTCTCATTTTTTAATGCTACTAAGCATTTAGTTCTTTGTGGAAAATTTTTCTTTATTTCATCTTCCGTAAAATACTTTGAAATTCTATCTATTATATCTTTTCCATGCTCTTTAATATTAATTTTATACATATTGTCTAGTATTATTTCTGACAAATCTTTTGCATATTCATTCTTATATTCTACTATTTCAATCACTTATTTTTCAACCTTTCTTTATATAATTAGAAATCTAACCTCAACAACAACTTACTAATTCTTGTTACGATTATATAATAAAAGGTAGATAATTTCAACTGGTTATCTACCCAACTTATTGTAATTTGTATGGATGATTATTGCTTTTCATGCCATTTTGCGAATTTCTGCATTGCTTGTACTGAACCATCAATTTTTCTTCTATTCTCTCTTTCTTCTGAATCCATCTCTGCCAACGTTTTATCAAATCCCTTTGGTTTAAAAATATACCATAAATCTGACCATTTTTCTGCTCTGTCTAATCCTTGTATTTTTTCTGATAAATTTCCAGGATGTTTTCCATAAAAATAATGAATATTCGTCCCATCATGATAAGCTAAACACTCATTAAATGCACATTTTCTGTTTTCTTTTCCTTCCATTAGTTTTAAAATTCCATTTATTCCTATTGTATCTAATGAAAAATTTACAAATGCTCTAGGAAATCCATTTAACTCTTCAATCCTAAAATCTGTATCTAAAGCTATACAAGGTCTTTTTACTATTTCAAAAGCCTCTTTTACTTTTGCAGTTGCTATTTCTTTTATATCGTCACTCCTTGGTTCATTTAATTCATAATTAAATGTAGTAAATTTTAAATTTTTAAAATACTTTTCTGCTGATTTTATTTTTCCTGTATTATGTGTTACAAAAACAATTTCTTTTTCCATGGTTAATTCTCCTATAAATTCTATTTTTTTAGATAACAAAATAATTAACAAATAATAATTACTTGTTAATTATTCATCTTTTAGGTATTTTTCCCAATCCATAAAAGCATGGCCAATTCTTAATACAAAAGCCTTTGCATTTTCTTCATCAGTTATATAAAATATTACATAATTTCTTACATTAACTTTTCTAATATTTTTATAACCTGTTAATTCTTGACTTAAAATAGGCATACTACCTGCTATATCTTCTAAGTTTTTTAATTCTTGTTTAAATAAAAGTTTATATTTATCTGCTATAATATCTCCTGCCAAATTATATCTTAAATACTTCAAAATACTTTCTAAATCTTTTTCCGCAGTTTCTGAAACTTCAACTATATATTTTTTCATACAAAACTCCAATCTCTTAGATATTGTCTATTTTGTTAAAAACTTCTTCTATTGAACATACTCTATTTGCATTTATGTCATCTATTCCTTTTTGCAATTTTTCTTTTAAATCTTTTTTACTTTTTATCATTATATTATCTGGAGCGTCTGTATCTACATATGATATTTTTAAGTATTCAATAAAATTTATCACTTGATTTGTAAGTTCTTCTGGTAAAGTATCTATTTCATTATATAATCTTTGTTTTTCTATTGACATATTCATTACCTCCATAAATCAATTTATATTATTATACCATCTTCTCAATTTAAAATCTATAAATTTAAAAAATATTTTATACTGTTGAACATTAAGATCTAAGCGATAAATTACTAATATTAAGTTAAATACAAATGTAATTAATATAAATGGCATATATTTCATCAAGTTTATTATTGCTTTTTTTAAATTTACCTTTATTATTATCATTAGTGTTAAATTAATTATTCCAAACACTATTAACTCAATATTATTAGGCATAAAAAAAAGTAAAGTAGCATAAAAAATAAAAATCAAAAATATAATTACATTTTTCACTTTATTCACTTGCCTTTCTAATGCAATTTTTCCATTGTCTAATATAGGAGTTCTATTTGCTATCAATATTTCATCAGCCAAGTTCGTAATACAAATAATTGTCCATTTTGGTCCTAGCCATATTGCGCATAACATTGTAGGTACAAATGCAAAACTTATTTTTGTAATTGGTGTTTTTATTGATAAAAATCTAGAAAGTAAAACAAGCATTGCTAATAAAATAGCTGTTAAAACTATTTTTTTATTTTTTTTCATAAAAAATCCCCTTTCTTTTTATCCTGCATAAAAAGAAAAGGGAAATTTTTCTACTCTAACATAAAATTATTTTAGCACATTCTCTTATTTTTGTATATATTTATATAATAAATTTTAGAATATGTCTGTAAGTCCTAAAGTGTCTAATGTTCCTGAAGCTTGTAATTTGGAAAGTATTTGAAGTATATCAGCAGTTGTTAATTCTTCTATACTTTTTACATTTGATGTATCAATTTGGTCCATTACACTAAGTTGTTTATTGCTTAAATCTGCCTTTACATAGATTTTTCCTATTTCTGCAGATTCTGCTGAGAACTCAACTGTTTGATTAGTTTTATCTCCTGAAACTTTAATTGTACCAGTTATTTCTTTATTTTCTGTTGTTTCAACAATTTTAAAGTCTATGTTTAAAACATCATCAACATTTTTTGAAGTCACTTCTACTTTTTCTTCGTTTATATTCATTTTAATTACTAATTTTTCAAAGTTTTGAGTTAATCCAGTTGTGTATACATTTAGCTCTATTACATTACTTTCTACACATTCTGATTCATCTATTCCTGTTATAATGTTTTCAAGTGATTCTTTTACTGCATTTGCATCTTCATAGCAAGAAATAAATTCATTGTTTGATTTTAAATTTGTTACAATTGATTTTATTTCTTGTGCTAATTGTACTTCATTAATTTTAAATACATAAATGTTATTTAGTCCTTCTGATTGCTTGCTACAATATTCTTCTTTAATTACTTTGATTAATTCATTATTTAATATTGTTTTGATTTTTTCTGCTGATTCTTCATCTTTTGCCATAAACATATTTGTAGCTGTATATGAGTCTTCTATTTCACTATAATCATCAATTGGAACTTCCAAGTATGCGTCTAAAAGATCTTTTGCATATAAATATGTTTTTTTATTTTTGCTATCATTAAACAACTCAATATCTAATAAATCTTTTGAGTCATAATTAGCATCTAATTTTACTGTCATTTGTTTGTTTTCTTTGTCAAATTGTATAGTTGATATTATGTCTGTTTTGTTTATTAAATCTATTATTTTTTGATCTACAGTTTCGTCTTTTAACTCTATGTTTGCTTTTAATTTAGTTTCTATTTCAGCTTTTTCAGTATTAGCTTCTTTTAATGCTACCATTGCTTCCTTTGTTGCATCATCAAGAAGCCTTTTATATGTGTTTACTGGGTTTGTGTAAAACATAAAGTAATATCCTAATGTTCCAGCAATTATTACTATTAATACAATTAGTAATATTATTAATCCTAATTTTGATTTTTTTGTTTTTTGTTCCATTTTTTTACTCCTTTTATTTTAAATTTTTCTTAAGTTAATAAAAATCCTCCTTTCATATTTTATATTCTAGCATTTAATCTTTTTTGTTTCAACACCTTCTAATTTATTTTTCCAATCATGTCATATTCTTTTATTCCAATTATCTTGCAATTTATCCATTCACCTAAATTTAGTGCCTTAGTATTTTCTATATAGATTAATCCATCTATTTCTGGAACATCCATATAGCTTCTTCCAACATAATATTTTTTGTTATTTGTCATTCCTTCAATTCTAACTTTCTGAATTGTTTCAATTTTATTTTCTAAGTTCTTTTTTGATATTTCTTGTTGTAGTTTCATAACTTTATTATATCTATTTCTTTTAGTTGATGGATGAACTTGGTTTGGCATCTTTTCAGCAGCAGTTCCTTCTTCTTTCGAATATGTAAATGCTCCTAATTTATCAAACTTAGCTTCTTTTAAAAACTCATATAATTCTTCGAAATCTTCTTGTGTTTCTCCTGGAAATCCAACCATAACAGTTGTTCTTATAATAACATCAGGTATTTCTTTTCTCAATTTTATTATTAATTTTCTTATGCTTTCTCCATTACTTTTTCTATTCATTCTTTTTAAAACACTATCTGATATATGTTGAATAGGAATATCAAAATAATGACATATTTTAGAGCTTTCTTTTACTGTTTTTATTAACTCATCTGTAATTGTTTCCGGATATGAATATAAGATTCTAATCCATTTTATTTTATCTATTTTTTCAATTTCTTTTAATAATTGTACAAGTTTTGGTGTTCCATATATATCTTGTCCATATCTTGTTGTATCTTGAGCCGTTAAAATTATTTCTTTATATCCATCATCTGCTAATTTTTGTGCTTCTTGTACAATACTTTCAATCGTTCTGCTTTTTTGTATTCCACGAATTCTAGGTATCGCACAAAATGTACAACAGTTACTACAACCATCTGCAATCTTTATATAAGCATAATTTTCTCCTGTTGTTATTACTCTATCTGTGTACTCATTAAAATCAAATGTTGTAGTTTCACCTTTATCATTTTTTATTAAATTTTCAATTTGTTCCCACAAAGTACCATATTCACTATATTTTATATATAAGTCAACTTCTGGTATTAATTTTTGTAATTCTTCTTTATATCTTTCTACTAAACATCCCATTGCTATTAAATATTTACAACTTTGTTTTTTATATTCTGCCATTTCAAGAATAGTGTTTATTGCTTCTTCTTTTGCAGATTCTATAAAACCACAAGTATTTATTATAATGATTTCCGCTTCTTCTGGTTTACTTACTATTTCATAGCCATGTTCCTTAAATAAAGCTATTGTTTTTTCTGTATCCACTAAATTTTTGTTGCATCCTAATGATATAAATCCTGCCTTCATTTTTCCCCCTATAAATATATGTTTTATTATTTAATTATTCTTTCTAACAATTTTAGTCCATCCAATAATTTATTATATGTGTCTTTTTTCACAATTTTAGTATTTCCATTTGCATACGCCTTTGCTGTCCCTTTCATGTCTATTAGTTCATATCTGTTCTCTGCTTTTTCTCCATTATCTAATACATATATTGGAGTATATTCAACTTTGCTTAACACTGTTTTTTTATTTTCAGCATCTGTTCTAATTTCAATGTTAAGTACTAATTCTATTTTAGATACATCCATAGTTTCTGCAGATATATAGTTTCCTAATGAATATGCAACTAAAGCATTATCTCCATCTTTATTTTTCATAATTTCCATGTTTTGAACTGCTGATGCATGATTTCCTAAAATTATATCAGCTCCATTTTCTACTAAAAATTTTGCCATATTTTTTTGTTCTTTACTAGGTTTAGTTGAATATGCATTTCCCCAGTGCATAATTATTATATTATAATCTGCATTTTTATTAGCATATTCCAAATCTTCTTTTACTTTTTTCTCATCATATACATTTGCACTTTCTAATTCTTCTTTTGATTTTTCTTCTTGTTTTTCTACTCCATAGGTATATGATAAAAATGCTATTTTAGTGTTTTTTATAGTTTTTATTAATACTCTGTTTTCTCCTAAGTCATCACCAACAACATCATAGCCCAAACCCTCTAAACTTCTTTTTGTTTCTTGTAATCCATCTATTCCATAGTCTAAACTATGGTTTGTACTAATACTTACTAAATTCACTCCACTTTTTTTAACAGCTTCTGCAAACGCAATTGGACTATTACGTTTTCCATATCCAGAATATGCATTTGTTGTAAAATTTGTTTCCATAGTTCCAAGTGTTATATCACTATTTCCTAACAAATTATATACATTTTTAAACATTGAATTAAAATCGTATGTTTCATTTCCTTCTTTAGCGTCTTTTAGCATATCATTTTCACATAGAATATCTCCAACTGCTGATATTCTTATTACACTATTTCTTACTGTATTTTTTGAATCTTCTATATTTTTATTTGTTTCTGAAAAGATTGTCTCAATATTTTTTTCTAACTCTTCTCTTTGTTCAGCAAGTAATTGCTTATCTTTGTAATTACGATAATATATATTAATTAAGCACACAACAATTATTGTTATTAAAATAATTAATAGTGTTATAAAAGTCTTAAAACTCATTACATCTAAAATCTTTTTAAATTCTCTTTTATTTCTACGATTTCTTGCCATTTGTATCACCTGTTAATAATTTATCATATTTTTTATAATAAGTAAATAAAAGGTGGAAATTTGCTTTCCACCTTCTAAATTATTTTACATATTCATTTAATGGTTTTGTTCTATAATTTAATTCTCCAAATTTATCTGTTGTTACATAACCTGCTTTACTGTTTATAACATCCGGAATACGATTAACTATTGATGCACATGTTAGTTCTACTGTTGCTGGTCTTGCAACTACTATTGTAGTATCAGGCTCTCCATAAATTGTCCATTCATTTTTATCATAATCATCTTTTGAATATACTTTACCAATACATTCTGATTCTATAGTAATTCCTTCTTTAGTTGTTGTTGTAACAATTGCACTCATTCCTGTAGCATCTCCTGCTTTTACTGTCATTCCTAATGTTGAAGAATATATATCTTCCTTGTATGTTTGTGGTACTGTTTTTTGTGTTTGTCTTTCAACAGTTAGTCCTAGTTTAGAACATAACCATCCATTTACATTCCACATATATGATGGTAAATATTTTCCTGATTCAATAACTTTTTGTCTTTCTTCATCACTAATTTTATCAACTGAAGCAACTTGATCTTCAAATTCTTGCATTGTTAGTCCAGAACCATGTGCTTTAGCTAAAGCTATTCCATAGTCTTCTACATTGTAGCTTGAGCTTCCTTTTATTTTTGTAATTTTATGTGTTGAGCCTGCAATTGAGCTGATTAATTGTCCCCAATAAATATCTTGATATCCACTTCCTGTAATTGTACATCCTGTTTGTTTTGCCATTTCATCTAATTCTTTAGTAATTGCTGGGTTTGAATTTTCTGGGTAAAAAGCTTCTTCACATGTTGTAATTGCATTTATTCCTAGTTTAGCACAAAGCATTAAAGCATCTCTAACATCTGCTATTAAGCTCATTGTAGTAACTATAGCGATATCAGGTTTTACTTGTTGTAACATTTCTTCTGCATTTTCTAAAGCTGTTACTGTTACACCTTTATTTTCTCCTCCAATGATTTCACCTATATCTTTTCCAATAACAGCTGGATTTACATCAATTGCTCCAACTATTTCTGCTCCTTTTTCAAAAACATAACGCATAGTATAAACTGCCATTTTTCCTGTACCAAATTGTACAACTTTTACTTTTCTATCCATAAATTTTCCTCCTTTGAAATTTTATACATAGATTATATACCAAACATAAAAAAATATACAAGTGTTATTTTGTGAATTTTAATTGATTTTTTTATGTATTTTCTTATATAATGTTCTTATATAAAATAAGGAGGATTTTTAAATGTCAATTCATTGTAACGCGAAAAAAGAAGATATAACTAAAACTGTTCTTATGCCTGGTGATCCACTACGTGCAAAATATATTGCTGAGAACTTTTTAGAAAACGCTAGATTAGTAAATACTGTTAGAAATATGCTTGCATATACTGGAACATATAAAGGAAAAGAAATTACTGTATTTTCTCATGGTATGGGAATGGCAAGTATGGGAATTTATTGTTATGAACTATATAAATTTTATGATGTAGAAAATATTATTCGTATTGGTTCTTGTGGAGCTTATTCTGAAGATTTAAATATCTTTGATACTATATTAGTTGATAATAGCTATACTGAAGGTAACTTTGCTTATGAATGGAACAGTAAAGATTGTCACTTAATAGAATCTAGCAGTTTATTAAACGAAATTATAGAAAATGTTTCAAGTAAAAATAATATTCCTTATGTAAAAGGAAATGTTTTGTGTAGTGATTGCTTTGATGGTTACTTAGAAGATGTAAATAGTTTAATTAATAGATTTCCAAAAGACTTAAATATTATTGGAGCAGAAATGGAATCTTTTGCACTATTTTATTTAGCAAAATATTTAGGTAAAAAAGCTTCTTGTTTATTAACAGTTGTTGATTCAATTTGTAAAAAACAAGAAATTAGTTCTGAAGATAGAGAAAAATCTTTGAATAACATGATAACACTAGCTCTAGAAAGTGCATTATTAATTTAATAATTACAAGCATAAAAAAGTGTCAGTAAACTGACACTTTTTTACTTATAAAATAACTTAAATTATCTTTTATATTATTTTGTAATTGATAGAACTTTGTATTGTACAACTCCAGCTGGTGCTTGAACTTCAACTACTTGATTTTTCTTAGCTCCTAATATAGCACTTCCTATTGGTGACTCATTAGATATTTTATTTTGTGATAAATCAACTTCTGTAGAGCCAACTAAAGTATAGCTTACTTCTTCATTGAATTCAATATCTAATAGTTTAACAGTATTTCCAACTTGAACTGTTTTAGTATCTATTTCTGATTCATCTATTATCTTAGCATTTCTAAGTTTATTTTCTAATTCTGCGATTTTTGTTTCATTTTCTGCTTGAGCATTTTTAGCTTCATCATACTCAGAATTTTCTGATAAATCACCAAAACCTAAAGCAATTTTTATTCTTTCAGCTATTTCAGCTCTTTTGGTTGTTTTCAAGCTGTCTAATTCTTGTTCTAATTTGTCAAATCCTTCTTGTGTTAGTAATACTTCTTTTTCTTCCATTTGTCTTACCTCCTTTGCCTTTTGCAAGTAAAAAAATTATTGCAACAAGCTACATTTATATAACTTGTTGCGATTTTTTTAACTTCTTTAATATACTAAATTTTTAAATATTTGTCAAGAAAATTCATATAATTTTCACAAAATTCCGTTTTTACCATATAACTTAATTATTCTAATTTCATCAGCTTCCATCCTGCTTTTAATCTGTTCAAAATTTTCTTTTTTATTCATTAAACTTTCATATAATGTTGTTAATGAACATCCTTCTAGTAAGTTATATTTTGAAAAAAATTCTTTTATGTCTTCCGACGTATCAATTTCTACATTTCTAATTTGAATTCCTGAATATGTACTACTCTCATAAAATCCGTTTTCATTTATTGTTAGTATAATAGCTTCTCTAAATATAGTATACTTTTTTAATTCTTCTTCTTCAAAATCAAAATTCACAATTAACTTTGATTTTTTTAAGCTTTTCTTTTTATTATTAGTTACAGTAATTATTATATTTTCCTTTTCTTCTATTTTATCTGCCAAAGTTTGAAATTGTTTTATATTTTTAGTTATGATATTTATGTTCTTACAATAATGTAACAAATGCAAAATATTATCTATATAAAGTGGCTTATATTCTTTTACGCAAATACATAAGTCTTCCATTTCTAATTTTGTATTATATTTTTCTAATAAAAATTCAAATATTTCTTTTACTAGATATGGCATCACACCTCTTCCATCAAGTATATGAACCTTTTTTTCTTCATTTTGTATCATTTGGCCAATCACTGGATTTTTCTTTAATTTTTCTTCAATAACCAATGTTTGAATATTATATTGTTTTATTATTTTTTGTACATTGTTTATACATTTTTTCATTCTATTATTTTCGCTAATACTTTTTAATGGTAATATTAAAATATAAGCATTGTAAACTTGCTTCACAGTTATAATATTTAAATAATATTTAATCTTAGTCAAAAATTTGTAATAATATTTACATACATGATATTGTATTCTTGAAATGAAAGTTTTTTTATTCTCTAATTCATTCAAATATTCACTTTCATATAATTCATTTTCTGTGCTTTTTAATTTTAAATATCCAATCAAAAAAATCACCTCAATATTATAGCTTGCTCTATTATATTGAAATGATTTTTAATTTATTCCTTTTTATTTAATTCCTATTTTTTCTGATATCAATTTCCAAACTGATTCTGTCGATCTGTCATATTCCCAATAAGCTGCTCCACCTAAATTGTATTTAGATATCAAGTTTAATTTAGCTTCAATAGATTTTTCGTCTTCAATCCAAACTTTATATGTTACGCCATTCTTTTTGTATTCAACATAATATTGGTTTAAACCTTCATCCCAGTTTTTCTGTGCATTACTTGGTATTACCTTATCTATGTTTCCTATGTTAATAACATCCGATGTAACATTTCCATTTACCTCTTTCCAAATTCTTGTGTAAAAAGGTATTCCTAAAATTAATTTATCTGCACTAACTTCTTCTTGTCCTAAAAACTTCTTTACATTTGTTTCTACCCAGTCACATCCTGCTGTTGTTCCTGCTGTTGTTGATGATACTCCATATTGATCATAAGCCATGAACATTATAAAGTCTGCAGTCTTTCCTAATGTATATCGATCATAACATAATGACCACTCTGGTGCACCATCTGGTGCTGTAACATCTACAGATAGTACTGCTCCTATTTCATTTAATCTAGGTCTTAGTTCAATTAGAAATCTAGAAAAATTATCTTTATCTGTTTCATACATTCCTTCAAAATCAATATTTATTCCATCTAAATTATATTCTGTAATATAATCTACGATTTGATTTATAACACTTTCTCTTAACTTATAGTCTCCTAACATTTTAGAGGTTTGACTCATATTTGAATTTGTAATCATTGGCCAAACTTTGTAGTTATTCTCTTTTGCCCAATTTACATATTGTTTTCCTTCTTCTCCTATATTTGTATATACTTTAGTTGTACTTTCATTACTCATATAGAAAAAACTTGGAGACACAGCATTTACACCATCTATTTTTCCATTTCTTGTTGGTGCTGAAACATATTCAGAATAATAATCCCAAACTAAGCTTACCTTTCCCTGAACCTTAGGTGCGCTTTGAATTGTTTGTCTTATTGTATTTTCTTTTCCCATTTTATTTGTTTTTATATATCCAATAGTTCCATCTTGCGTTCTAACCCTTGTCCAGCCATTTGGTACTGGGTAGTCGCTTCTATTTGCTATAACTAAGGTATCTCCTGCTTTTGCTTTTGCTAAAGTAGCAGATATGTTAGTTGGCTTATATTTTATATTTGAATCTTTTGCAAGTGTTGCAATTTTTTGTTCTCTATCTAAAGAATCAATATATACTAAGTCTTTACTTTCTACATAAGTGGTTTTAATATTATATACTTCACTCAATTCAGAAATTGGAACATAAGCTACATCATCAATTATTTTTGCTGGTGATTTTATTGTTACATTTGAACTATTTACTTGTATTTGCTTGCTGTCTATTGGTAAACTCGCAATTTCCTTTTCAGAACCTGTAATTATTTGATTATATTTTTCATCATACATTATTGTATTGTCAAAGAAATTATATATATCTGGCTTAGCAATATATATCACACCATTTTCTTTATATATGCTTTTTTTCAAACTTGAAGTAACATTTGAATTATTTATAATTAAATTTGTTTGATTTATTTTTTCTACTATATAATTACGTTTTATAACATACGTTGCTGTAATAGCAATCGCTATAAGAATTAATATTGCAATAATAATTACTAATATTTTTAATTTTGTTTTTGGCTTTTTCTCCTCTACTCTACTCATCTTTTTCTCCTCAGTTTTTTCTACATTCAATATATCATAGTTTTCTATTTTAGTGAATACTCTTCCTCGTTTTTTAATAAAATTTTAATCTTTACTATTAATCTGATTTTTTTCTAATTGTCTGTAATATTTTATCAAATGTATAATAACATCTTTATGTTCTTCATTTAATTCATCAATCTGATCTTCTATTTTTTCACTTTCCTTTTTTCCTTTGCGTTCTTCTTGTTTTATACCACTAAAAATACTTCCAATTGTAATATTATAAAAATCACATAATATTAAAATATTTTCCAATGAAAAAGCATTCACTCCTCTTTCAAGTGTTCCATAATGTTGAGGAGATACTCCTAATATTTCAGCAATTTTTAGTTGTGTATATCCTTTGCTTATTCTTAACTGTTTTAATTTATTACCTATAACAATGTTTTTATTATCCACTTTTTTCATATACATTACCCTTCTTAAGACTTTAAGTTCAATATTCATTTTTATTATAAACTAAAGTACAAAAAAAGTCATGTAAATTTAGTAATTAATTATAATCTATTTAACTAAATTTGTATAATTTTTATTTTTTTGGAAAATATATAAATAGCAAAAAAATTTGGAGGTTTATAAAGATGGGAATTGAAAAACATTTACGAATCACAGGGTACTCTACTGTTTCTTGGAAAGATGCTATTGTACAAGCTGTAGCTGAAGCATCAAAAACTATTGATTATTTATCAAATGTAAAAATTATTGAACAACGCGCAAAAATTGATGGAAAAAAATTAGTAGAGTATTATGTTGATTTAGATTTATCTTTCATAATTGACAGAGATAGAGATTAATAAAGGAGGAATTATAAAATGAAACCAATTGAAACTAAACAAGCATATAGTAACTATGTTGATAAAAAATCTCCTAACTCACCTATAATAAAAAATTGCTTTAATGCATTCTGGGTAGGTGGTTTAATCTGTTGTATTGGCCAAATAATTATGAATTTTTGTAAATTCAAAGGAATGGACGAAGTAAGTTCTTCAACAGTTGTGTCAATTACACTTATTGCTTTTTCAGCTATATTAACTGGATTAAATATCTTTAACAAAATCGGTAAATTCGCTGGAGCTGGTTCATTAGTTCCAATTACTGGTTTTGCAAATTCCATTGTTTCCCCAGCCATAGAATATAAATCTGAGGGTTATGTAATGGGTGTTGGCGGTAAAATGTTTACAGTTGCAGGTCCAGTATTGGTATTTGGCATTTCTTCGTCTGTAATAATCGGTATAATTGCCACACTTTTTGTAAAATAATATTTTTAACAAGGAGAAATTTATGACACGTTTAGGTGAACAAACAATAAAATTAGATAATCCACCAACAATAACTGATGTTGCAAGCATTGTTGGTCCTAAAGAAGGTCAAGGACCTTTAGCAAAATATTTTGATCAATGTTTAGAAGATGAATTCTGGGGCGAAAAAACTTGGGAAAAGGCTGAAAGTAAAATTATAAAAGAAACAGTAAACCTTGCAATTACAAAATCTGGTATTCCTGCAAGTAAAATAGATTTTTGTTTTGCAGGTGATTTATTAAATCAATGTATTTCTTCTAGCTTTGGACTTAGGGAATTAAATATACCTTTTTTCGGTATATTTGGTGCTTGTTCAACATTTGTTGAAGGTTTGTGTTTAGGTAGTATATTTCTAGAAAGTGGAGCTGCAAATAATGTTTTATGTGCCACTTCAAGCCATTTTTGTAGTGCAGAAAAACAATTTCGTTTTCCTTTAGAATTAGGAAATCAAAGACCACCTACATCACAATGGACAGTAACAGGTTCGGGAGCTGCAATTTTATCACATTCTGGAAAAGGTCCATTTATTACTCATATTACCCCTGGTAAAATTGTAGATATGGGAATAAAAGATGCCAACAATATGGGTGCTGCCATGGCTCCTGCAGCATTAGACACATTAATTACTCATTTAAGAGATACTAATAGAAAACCTAGTTATTATGATGCAATTATTACTGGTGATTTAGGTCATATTGGTAAAGAAATTGTAACAGAACTTTCTGAAACCAAAGGATATAATATTAAAAATATCTATAATGATTGTGGAGTTTTAATTTTTGATAAAAATAAACAAGATACACATTCCGGTGGTAGTGGTTGTGCATGTATTGGAACAGTTTTTTCAGGATACTTTTTCAAACTATTAAAAGATAAAAAACTAAATAGAATTTTATTGATTGCTACTGGTGCTTTAACTAATGCTACAACATCTCAACAAGGTGAAAGCATTCCAGGCATTGCTCATGCTGTTTCTATTGAAAATTAAGTTTGGAGGTAAATTTATGGATTTTATACAAAGTATTGATGTAATGGGTTTATTAAAATGTTTTATTGTTGGTGGTGTTATTTGTATAATAGGTCAACTTTTGATTGATAAAACCAAATTAACTCCTGCTAGAATTCTAGTAATATATGTTACAGTTGGTGCCATTTTAGGTGGACTTGGAATATATAAGTATTTAATTGATTTTGCTGGTGCAGGCGCTACAGTTCCTTTAACTGGATTTGGAGCTAATTTAGCTAAAGGCACTATTCAAGAAGTAAAAAGTTCTGGTTTATTAGGTGCATTTACTGGTGGTGTTAAATCTTCTGCTGGTGGTATAGCTGCTGCTGTATTTTTCGGTTATTTAGCTTCTCTTATAGCTAAACCTAAAATTAAAAAACAATAACTATAAGTGAGAAAACATCTTCTCACTTATAATTATTGAATTCTATTATTTCTATTCTCGTTTGATATAATTCATTATTTTATTAAATATTTTTTTAAAAAAAGAATCTTTGTAATGAATAAGTTGATTATCTTCATAGTTTTGAATATTCTTATATTTTGTTACTTCTTTTCTATTAAATAAAAACTTTGGATTATATTTTTCTCTGTTTTGTTTTTCTATTATTTCTATATCATATTGTTCTTTTGCTTTTATTTTTTTCCTTTGTTCGTCCGTCGCCCAATAGTCTCTATATAAAATTGCAATAATAGTTTTAGCCTTTTTGGAAACATTCTGTTCATCTAATGTTTTATTTATATCATAGGTAAAATTATAATTCTCATTTGCACATTTTTTAAATAAATTTATTTTGTCTTGTGGAATTTTATCATAATCTTCTTTCGAAACATGTTTTAGCACTTCTATAACCTCTTTATAGGCATTAGCATAAACTATATCAATCATTTTTCCCTCTTTCAAAAAAAAGACTGTTGAACAAAATATTTTTTTATACTTTGTCAACAGTCTGTATACTACATAAAGTATTATCAAAAATTATGTAGCCACTATCTTTCCTCTCCTCGTTCTGTCATAATTCTATCTTTTATATGTAAAATTCCAAAGTCTTTTATTGATAGTGTGGCTATTTCTATTGCTTTTTTCAGTGCTACCTCATTTGAATATCCATTTGCAATTAAATTCATAAATACACCATTTAAACAATCGCCTGCTCCTGTTTTATCTACTACATTTTCAATAACAGTAGCATCAAATTTTTGCGCATGCTCTCTGTCTAGTAATATACATCCTGTTTTACCTAGCTTTATTACTTTTGTTTTAGATTTACACTGTATCAAATTTGAAAATTCTTTATCTACAAAAGCAATATCCACTAAATCAAATACTTCTCTCGTTTCATTTAAGTCTGCATATCCTTCAAATGTATCTACTCCTATTATTGCATTTGGATTGCAATTTCGCAATTTTTCAATAATCTGCTTTTGATTACTTGGTAACATTGTAGAAATATAGAAATACTTTGCTTTCAAAAATTCCTTTGGTATATCATCAAAAGTTGCTGTTAGTCTTTCATTATATTCTGCAACTGTTTCTCTTTCTTGCCTATCTTTTGTCCTCAAGATATTATAAAACCTTGAAGTTCTTTCATCTTTATGTGTATGAAATCCTCTTAAATCTATATTGAACTTTTTCAATCTATCTATGCTAAAGTCACCTCCTGCATTGCTAACTAGTCCAACTCTGTAAAATATACTAGCTGGTACACTGGAATATATTCCTGCTCCTCCATAATTAGTTTTAAAAAAATGACTACTATCTTCACAGATAAATTTATTTGTGTCATATGCCGAATCTCCTATAATAATTAAATTCGGTATTATTGTATTTTTATTCATTTAGTATATTTTACTCCGTCTATATACAATGCATCTGCTCCACTTAGTTTATAAGTTTTTATAGCATCTTCCGGAGTATCAACTATCGGTTCACTAGCATCATTAAAAGATGTATTCATTAAAATTGGAGCTTTGCCAATTTCTTTTAATTTAATCAATATGTCATATATAATAGGATTATCCTCTTTAGTTACTGTTTGAACTCTAGTTGTTCCATCGAAGTGGACAATTGCTGGTGCTTCTTCTTTTGTAATATCTTTTGCTTTTGCACAGAAAGTCATATATGGTGAAGAATAATTTTGCTCAAAATATTCTGTAATAAACTCTTCTGGAATCATAGCTGCAACTGGCCTGTATGGCTCTCTTCTCTTTATCTTCTCACTAATCTTGACTCTCATTTCAATACTATCTGGAAGTCCAATAAAGCTTCTATGTCCTAATGCCCTTGCTCCTATTTCACTTCTTCCTTGGAACCATGCTATTACCTTATGATCTAAAATATCTTTTATGACTTGTTCATCATAACTACTAATTTCACTTTTTCCTCTACCTAGGAATGGATAATTTACTTTTATATGTGGATATCTGTATAAAATAGCACCTAAAGATTGTCCTCCATCAGTAGATATTGGACTTACATAAACATTGTCAAAAATATTTTCATCTAATAATTTTGAGTTTAAAGAAATGTTTAATGAACATCCTCCAGACATGCATATATTCTTTGAAAATTCACTATGTTTTCTTAATTTTTCTACGTTAGTGTCAACCCAATAATTGTGTGCAGTATATGCTATATTTTGTTTGTTTTCATCTTCCCATGCTTTTGCATAATAATCTGGTAGATTAAACAATGGTAATAAATGTTTGCATCCATTAACATATAACTGGTTTATTTCTTTTTCATTTTGTTTAATTATTTTCATTATGTTGTCATCATATTTTCCTAATGAACTTAATCCCATAAACTTGCCAACAGCTGATGTGTGTGCTCTGTTAAAATCAGGTTCTAATAATAATTGTGCCATAGTTCCATAAAATTGTCCTGTACAAGCTGAATCATTTAAATCTTCTGCTAACCATATTTTGTCTCCTTCTTTATAGTATACCTTTGTTGTTCCTTCTTCACTACCTCCATCTGAAATAAATATAACGCATTTTTCAAACTTTTTAGGTAATACAACTCCAATATGGTTTTCATGGTGATTAGTTAATATAGCATCAAACTCTCTGCCTAAAACACAGACTTTATTTCCATTGTATAGATTTTGCCATTCTGTTACTAATACTTCATCTACATCATCTATAGTCTTTCCTATGTAATCAAGTCCAATTTTTACTAGCTGGTCAACTTCCTCTAAACTAGTAAATTTCTTATGTTTTGCTCTAAAAATTCTTTCAGCTTCCAAATGTATAAGAACTTCTTCCTCATTTGCAAGAGTTATGCATGAATCATGAAAGCAAAATGAAATTGATAAAATTAATTTTTTATCTTTCATCCAATTCTTCCCCCTTAATTTTTTTAATCACTTTTTTTTCAATCTCTTGTACTATATCATCTATACTTTTTTCTTCTGTATCTATTACAATATGTGGCATATTGAATTTCTCTGCAAATTTAATCATTCCCTTATATCCATCTGCCTTTATAGCTTCATCTTGTAAATCTCTATCATTTTTATTTCTAGTATAAATTCTTTGGAGTCTAACTTCTGGCGAAGCATATAGAATAACACTCATGTCTGGTACTCCTATTAAAGATAATAATGTTTTATAAATTTCTATATTCTCTCTAGTGCCATTTTGTTGAAAGTTTGACAATATATGTCTATCTACAACTATATTCTTATCTTTTACTTGGGTCGCTGTATATATATTTCCAAGCGAACATAACCAAGCTCTTAAAATATCATTTCCGCTCTCAAAAAACAACTGATTTTCTCTTCTTTTAAAGATTTTGTAATATTCACTTTCCTTATCTGTAGCGTCAAATACTTTATGTATTGCATCACCTATATATGTAAATTCATTTCTTTTTGCAAGTTCTTTGGCTATTGTACTCTTTCCAACTCCGTCCATTCCTTCTATGGCAATTTTCATATTAACCTCCTGAAATTTAATTATTATATTACAACTTCATTTGTTAATTTATAAATCTATATTTAGGTATGCATATTTGCTGTCTTCATAGTGTTTTATGTCCTCTATCAATTCTTTTCCTATTTGTGAAATATCACTTATTCTCCTTGCCTGTCCATCCTCACATACTACTAATGGATTTGTATATCTTTTCTTAACTTTTATTGATATACAATATTTATCTTTAACTTCTGTATCGCTTCTTCCAACTTGTGTACTATTTGAAAAAATTTCAAAAGCGTCTCTTATTTTTTTATTAGGACAATTTCTTATTTTATCAACTATTTCTTTTTCTGAATACAAGTATAAATCTTCTTCTGTAATATAGTTTTCTTTTGCCATTTTTCTTAATATATCTGTCCAAAATTGCATAATCATATTGTTTTCACTATTTCCACAAAACAAATGCCACATTATGCTTGATCTTCTTAAATATTCTTCTGCTATATCTAGATTTTCAAATCCAATTTCATCTTCGCCTTGCTCATTTTTTAATATTTTTATGTTGTTATATATTCTATCAATAGACTCTAAAGTAAAGGCATCTTGTGTTACTAGACCATCACTTAGTGTATACTCTAATCTATCTGCAGATAATTTTGGACTATCATTATCTGCAATTGGATATATATGATAATCTATCACTTCTTCCAATTTTATATTATCTCTATTTAATAGTTTCATTATGTCTTTTGAATTTTTTATAATTGTTTCTGTAAGCTCTTCTGTTGATTCTTGTTTTTCATAATCTCCATGTAAATAATCTACAACATGGCTGAAAGATGGTGTTGCTATATCGTGATATAGACCTGCTATTGCTTGTTTTTTATCCTTAGTAAAGTGCCAAACAATTAGTGCAACTCCTAAACTATGTTCATATCTAGTATGGAAAAATTTATATGGAATCAATTTAGTGTATTCACATGCTGATACCATACTTATTCCTTTTAATCTCTGCATTTCTGGCACATTAGCATATTCTATTAAAAAAGCTGGAAATTCCTTTGATAAGATTTGTAAATATTTTTTTATTTCTTCATTTTCTAATTCCATTTGAATAAACTCCTATTAAATTTTATATATACAATTATAGATTACATTAAATAAAGTTTCAAGCAAAATATTTAGAAAATATTTTGCTTGAAATCCATTAGATTTTAGAATAGATTTTAGAAGTAAATACTTCTCAGTTGTTTGTTGCAAGACTCGCTAGACAACTTTCGTTGTGCCAGTTTCATCTTAAGCAGCAAAAACTCCAAATCGTTTGTTACAATTTCCTCCCAAAAATCAATAGCATCATTGCTGATTCTACAAAGAGGAAATCGCGCATCATGGTTTACGTACAAATCGTGTGTTTGCCTGCAGCATTCAATCGGCGAATCTGTTTCAACAGCCTTAGAACACGTACACTGTGTCAGAAAGACTCTGTGTCCTTCATTTTCATAGCACTCTGTTCTGTCATCTGTAGGAATATAGGTATAGCCCAATTCTTGTACCTGCTGTTTCAGTGTTTCGATTCTAACACAGTCCTGCTGGTTGTACGGAAAAAGTTCTGTACACTTTACAGTTGCTTCGATCAGCTTAGCATACGAAATCAAATTTTTGAATTCGTCAATGCTCCAACCGTTTTGTAAGCAAGGTGTAGCATTCAACCTGATTTCCAATTCAGGATAGAGTGCTCTTACCGTCTGCAAGTTATTTTCAACTGCATACAGTTTTTCCCCGTCTCTTCCGATGATTGTCCCATACATTTGAGGGTCTGTAGTGTGAATAGAAACATTGATTCTTTTGATGTACTTGATAGCCGGAAGATGCCGGTCAAGCAATGCTCCGTTTGTTACTACAGTTACCTGCGCTCCTGCCTCATAAAGGCGTTTGAGCAACTCGTCGATGTCCCGAAACAAGAACGGTTCTCCTCCAGACAGAGTAACACCATTCCAGCCTTCAAGCTCAGAATAGAGAGTATAGAGAGTAATGTAATTATCTACTGTCAGTTCATGTTTTCCTAATGTTCCGCTTACTCCTTCTGCGTGGCAAAAGTAGCAACCATAGTTGCAACTATTGGTGACCAAAAATCTAATGTCCTTCTTCATGATTCTACCTCCTCCATTTGTCAAAGGAATTAAAAAAGTATTTACTGTCATATTCAAATTTTACCATCTTCCCAAGCTATTGTCAACATAATGCAATTACGTTTTGTTATTTTTTGTGGATTTATATTGTTTTTTTATTTTATTGATGTTATAATTATGCAAATTTTGTAGGAGGTGCTTTAAGTGAGCAATATTTATAATTGGTTATATGAAATCGACAAAAATCTTGTACGGCTTGAATTTGGTTGCACTATAAAAACTAAAGTTCAAAACATCATCCAGCAATTCAATGGACAGCAACTTTCTATAGCTATGGGAGAAAACGTACTAATTGTAAAATTTAAGAATGCAAAAGTTGCAAATGAATTTATCAATTACGTTATCTCTCAATATCCTAATTCATTCCATCTAAATAATGAATGGGAAGCTTCCAAAAGTTCTGAAACAACGATTTCCTTCACTTCAATGCAAGGTAGTCAAAGTTCGCTGTTGTCGCTATCCGAGACTATTGCTTCTCTTTTTTCAGATTCCATAATTATTTCTAATCTCACAAAGAGTAAAGTAGTAGGTATTCAAGTTAGTGCTGATGAAGATATGTGTTACTTAACCTTCAGTATTAACTTCGACTCTTCTGAAGATGCAGATCAGTTTCTTGTTGATTTCTACAAGTTTAAAGCATGACAGTACATTCTTAATAGAATATACAATTAAACAGAACCCAAAAGTTAAAACACTTTCTGGGTTCTGTTCTTTTATATACATCTTATTATTTGCTTGCTTTTTCAGCTACTTTTACTATTTCAGTAAATGCTTTTGGATCTGTTACTGCAAGTTCAGCTAACATTTTTCTGTTAACAACAACATTTGCCTTTTTTAGTCCTGCAACTAATTTGCTGTATGTTGTTCCATTCATTCTAGCTGCTGCATTAATTCTTGCTATCCATAATTTTCTAAAATTACTCTTTTTGTCTTTTCTTCCTACATAAGCATAGTTTCCAGATTTCATAACAGCTTGTTTAGCCATTCTAAATCTATAGTGTTTTGCACCATAATATCCTTTTGCTCTTTTTAATATTTTTTTATGTTTTTTACGAGTAATTATTGCTGTTTTTACTCTTGCCATTTTAATTCACCTTCCTCATTCTCTTTTTAGTTTCCGTATGGTAACATTTTTTTGATTCCTGCTTCGCATGTTTTATCTGCATAAGCATCTTGTACTTTTCCTCTAGATTTTGCTCTACTTGTTTTTCTTGCTAAAATATGTCTTTTATTAGCCTTTGTTCTTTTAACTTTTCCAGTAGCTGTGTAAGAATATCTCTTTTTAGCTGCTTTGTTTGTTTTTAGTTTTGGCATAATTTATTCCTCCTTTAAATTTTGCTTTGTATATATTACTTATCAGCTTTTTTAGCTAATATAATAAACATGTTTTTACCTTCCAAAAGTGGTTTCTTTTCTGGAATAGAAATATCTGATAAATCATCTATAAACTTTTGAAGAACTTCTTCTCCTAATTTAATATAGTTCATTTCTCTTCCTCTGAATTTTAATGTGATTTTTACTTTGTTTCCATCTTCTAGAAATTTTCTTGCATTTTTAGCTTTGAATTCGAAATCATGTGTATCAATGTTTGGTGTGATACGAATTTCTTTTACTTCAAAACTTTTTTGTTTTTTACGAGCTTCTTTTTCTCTTTTAGCTTGTTCAAATTTGTACTTGCCATAATTCATAATTTTACAAACTGGCATTTCTGGATTTGGAGAAACCATAACTAAGTCTAATTTCTTTTCAAAAGCCATATCTAAAGCTTCATTAAGACTTACTACACCTTTCTTTTCTCCATTTTCATCAATTAATTGTACTTTACTTGCTCTAATTTGTTCATTAATTGGTAAATCTTGTTTTATAATAAAACACCTCCATAAAATTAAATCAAAAAAAGATTGATTTAAAAATCAATCCACACACAAAAATACCCAATAATAAGTATAGAATATTTACCTTTTTGCCTCTGCTTAAGGTGAGCATGGATTGCTTCTTTTATTTACGTTTATAAGTATAGCATATATTTTATTTGTTTGTCAACTATTTTTTACAATTTGCTTGACTTTTTTATGTTTTTGTATTAAAATAATTAAGCATGTTTATGATTGTTATTATTTTAGAAGCTTCTCCCCGGTAGCCGAAAAAATAATTTCATATAGATATTTGAATTTGAAATGGAGGATATGATTACCATGAATAATACAACATATAGTATTAAAAAAAGTGAAATTGCAAGCAAATGGTATATTATTGATGCAGCTGAAAAGCCATTAGGTAGAGTTGCTGCAGAAGCTGCTAAATTATTAAGAGGAAAACACAAACCAACTTATACACCTAACATTGATGTTGGTGATCACGTTATTATTATTAACTGTGAAAAAGTTGTTTTAACAGGAAGAAAATTAGATCAAAAAATTTATAGAAGCCATTCAGGATATATTGGTGGAATGAAAGAAACTACAGCTAGAGATTTACTAGCAAAAAGTCCTGAAAAAATGATGACACATGCTGTTGAAGGTATGCTTCCTCATACAAGACTTGGTAGACAAATGGCTAAAAAATTAAGAGTATATGCTGGTAGCGAGCATGAAAATATCGCTCAAAAACCTGAAGTTTGGGAGGTAAAATAAAATGGCTAAAAAATCTGATAAAATTGTATTCCTAGGAACAGGAAGAAGAAAAAAATCAATTGCTAGAGTTAGACTAGTTGAAGGTAAAGGAAACATTACTGTAAATGATAAAACTTTAGATGAATACTTTGGAACAGAAGTATTAAAAGTTATAGTAAAACAACCATTAGTTGCAACTAACACATTAGACAAATATGATGTTATTTGTAAAGTAATTGGTGGTGGATTTACTGGTCAAGCAGGAGCTATTCGTCATGGTATAGCAAGAGCATTAAATGAAGCTAACAGTGAATATAGACCAACTCTAAAATCTGCAGGATTTTTAACAAGAGATCCTCGTATGAAGGAAAGAAAAAAATACGGTCTTAAAAAAGCTAGAAAAGCTCCACAATTTAGTAAAAGATAATTTACAAATGAAAACCCTATTTTCCATTGGAAATATAGGGTTTCTTTTTTATCTTAAATAAAGTTTAGAATCTTTAAAATCCTGCTTCAATATGTGCCATCGGGGACGGAGAATATTGGCACATTTTAAAATTTAATTTCATTTTTCTTCATTGCTAGTCAAGTGTGCCAATATTCTCCGTCCCTGATGGCACAAAAAATCATTCTATTATATCAATTGCATTATCTTTTGATATTCCTTCTAAGTTATAATATGAATTAGGAATTTCCCCTACTATCACCCCTTCAGCTAATAAAACTTGATTTGATATTTTTTGCTCAATTGTTTCAAATGGTGTTAATATTACTACATTACATTTTATTTCTAAATAAATTCTATGTAATGTTTGGTTAATTCCTGCAGATGTGAATTCTGATCTTAAATCAGTATCTAAATCCCCTACTATTTGCATCTTGATGTTTACTTTTGGTCCTCTCCCAGAAAATAATTTACTTCCAAAAAAACTTCCAATTGGAATTTTGAATGTACTGTTTTCTTCCCTTTCAAACTCTTCTTGCATATATACAGGTATATCTGATATTATTTTATTTACTGTAAAAATATTAGTCCCCACCATTTTTATATTTCCATTTTCATCTTTAATAATATTTAATATATCATCATATTCATATTTTGCCATTACCTCAGTAGCTTTTATATTTGAAACTTTTGTTGCCACAGATTTTGCAATACTTATACAGTTTTTTTCCATTATTGGTTTTATTCCTTTTAAACTAAAGTATGCAAAATTAATTGCAATTCCTAAAATAACAATAATTTTTAATATTTTTATTGTATTTCTATTATTTTCTTTATTTTTTAGTTCAATTTTAGGAAGTCTAATTCTACTTCTAGAATAAATTTTATCATTCATGATATCTAGGAATAAATAATTGTTTTCCAACTTGTATATTTTCAGGATTTTCTATTCCATTTACCCTAACTATATCATCTACTGTACTTCCAAATCTTTTAGCAATATTCCAAATTGTATCATTTGGTTTTACAAAATATATAACCATGCTATACTTACTTAATTCTCTATTTTCTTCTTCAGTCACATCATCTATAATTGCAATTGAACCATCTCTTCCACTAATTGCTGTAAATCCTAAATCTATCCTTATGTCTATACTCTCATCTGGCATTACAATAAAATTTTGTGATTCTATTTCAATTACTGTATCTATGTTTCTATCTGTATTTATTCCATCAAAGTCCATCGTAAAACTAAATGGTACGCTTATTTCTTTTGTATTAATTCCTCCAGTTCCTTCAAATATGAAATTCAATTTTATATCGCCATCATATACAATTCTATTATTTAGTATTGTCTGCCCTTCAATAATAGGTGTTACCTCTACATCATATATTTGATGTGATCCTATTTCTGGTATAACTTGTTTCTCTCTAACATTACATACTTGTTTTTTTAATTCTTGATTTTGCATAACTTTTACTTGTTTTTGTCTAAAATTCAAACTTCTAGTTGGACTATATAAATCTTGAATCATTTGTAAGTTTCTATTCTCATACGCCTCACAGTAAACATCTATTTCCGCTTCTATATATATTGAATGTTCTTCTACATTATTTGGTTTTATAATAACATTTTTCATTTCATATTTTACATTACAATTATGTTCTTCGCTAATATTAGGCAAGTCTACAAATCCAACTATTGGAATTGTTGCCTCTTTCATATTAATACGATTTTCTTCAGTTAAATATATTATTTTTACTTGTAAATCAGATTTTATTAGAACCTTATTATAGCTTATTTTTGTATCACGATTTGTTATTCTTAAATCTGTTTTCATTATTTCGACTAAATTATCTGCTTCATCTATATTTATAGTATCTTTTGCATATACTTTAGTATTTCCGTTTTCCTACTAAAGAACTAATTTGAAATTCTCTATTTAAGCACTGTATATCTTTTAAATTGTTTATTTCTTTTACATACTCTACATTTTCATTAGAAGATATTTTAGCATCCACATCTAAAATCGCTTTCACATGTATTTTTCTTCCATTTAGTACATGAGCTTCTAATCCTTTTAAAGTTACATCAGCATCTAAATTCATATCACTCTTTACTTTATCTAAATCTATTGTTTGAGTAAAATCTATATTAGTATTCAAACTTCTAACTTGATTTTCTTCTGTATCTGCCAAATACATAATATATGTATTTACACAACCATCCAGCCTAATTTTGCCATCCATAATATCTTTTTTATAAATGCAAACAATCCCACTATTACTAATAATATTTAATATATCTGGTTTCACATCAGGAACAATACAATCTTCTTCTACCATAAAACTTTCTCTTTTTTGCTCTATAATTTGATTTAGAATTAGATTGTCTTTTTCTGTTTCAATAGCCATTTTCAATCCCTCCTATTTGTTTTATTAATATATATTGACAAGGTCAAAAAAAAATTCCTAAAATTAGGAATTTTTTTATTATAGTTTATATTATTATGCTAAATTTTTTTGTTTTTTCACTTCAGTTACTGGTGGTATTAATGGACTATATCCACTTCCATCAAACACATCTACTTCAACAGTTCTTGTTAAAACATCTGTGTAACTATAAGTAACATTTCTATTTTCCTCTTCATATTTTATAACAAAAATATTAGGATAGGCTTTTTCTATTGTACCTTCTTTTTCAAAAGTCTTGCTTCTACCAAGTGACCCTTTGACCATTATCTTTTGTCCTATCATTTCATTAATGTCAGTTTTTAAATTAGTAATATCATTTGGACAAATCATATCATCACCTACTTCATTAAGATGGGCAAATCTTATCATTTTTAGTCGAATTTGTCAAAGAAGGTTTGTTCGTATTAGTATTGTTTGTTTTAGTATTTTCAGCAGTAACAAGTCTTATATTACATTTATGTTACGTTTATATTACATTTTAGTTACCTGCTTATATTATATATAATTTTAAATGGTAAGTAATTTCTTTTTTCCCTTACCACCTGTTCCGGCTAACTCCTCTTTGACCATCACGTAACTCATCTTCAATATCTTTTATTGTCACAAACTTTTTTTCATCAGTAATAGCAACTTTTTCTGCAACAATTATTGGATCCATAAAATCAATTAATATACGTGCTGGCGATGAAGCAAAATTTGCTCCAGCCATTATTATTCCTTCATAATAACTCTGACAGGCTCCTGCAAATATCACTAAATCATCTCTAATACTATTTTTTCTTGCTTCTTCTACTGCTTTTATAAAATATCCTGAGTTTCTATAATTGTATATATCAGTAAAATCTTTACCTTTTTTTATCATTCCATCATGACCAGTTATTACTAATATTTCTGGCTTATACTTTTTTACTAATGCTCCAACAAAAATTGGTTGATTTCTTTCAGGAATATTTTTCACAATAGCATTTAAGCCAACCTTTTTATAATATATATTTGATTTTTCACTATATTTCTTATCACCATCTGCTGATATTAGTTTTGTATACTTTTTTATAAAGTTTCTAAACAGAACTTTATTTTCCAAAACTAAGCATAATCTCAATCTTTCCATCTTTATAAAAATTGATTGACTTAACTAAGTCATGTATATATTTCATTAAATTGTTTTCATTTTTAAACTTTTTAAATTGTTCTCTGATTTCTTGTTTTTGAATTTCCTCATCAATATACTCTGATATTTGTGAGATTCTTTTTTCTCTTTCTTTTATTTGTTCATTAATTTCATTTCTCTTTTGTGTAAAAATTTCTATTGTTATTTGATTATTAACTTTTTGTAAATATAAATTTTTAATATTAGTTTTCTTTATTTCAATTTCTTTTTTTAACATTTCAATTTCGTTTTTCATTTTTCGCTTATTCGTTATAAATTTATTAGATTCTTCAATAATTTTTTCTTCTGTTATATTTTTAATTGCAGCACTTAAATATTTATATACAATATCTTCTAATTTATTGGTAAAAATAGCTTTTGTATTAGTACATTCTTTATGTTTATTTCTGCCATCAGTACAATAAAAATGGTATACTATTCTTTCACTTTCTTTCTGCCTACCACTAACATTCATTATTTTCCCACATTCTCCACATCTAACTAATCCATCCAAATGTCCTTTATAATCCTTTAATCTATTTATTTTGGTATTAGTTCTTAACATAGAATTTGCTTTTTCAAATGTTTCTTCATTAATAATCACAGGATGCGTATTAGGTATGATTTCTCTATCTCTTATTCTTATATAATCTCGCTTTTTTTGTCTATAATCTTCCTTTGTTGATTTCCTTTTATAAGTGTTTCCAGTATAAGTTCTATTTCTAATAATTCTATATATTATCCCGGCAGTCCATTTATCATAGTAGTTTTTCCCTCTTGATTTTGTCATTTTCATATATTGCATTGGTGATGGTATATTTAAAGAATTCAATAATTCTGCAATATCTTTTCTACTCATTCCTTCTATTATTTTCTGAAAAATAAGTCTTACAATATTGCTAACATTATCATCTTCTTTTAATGTTATTTTTCCATCTGGTAGTCTTATCTTTTTATACCCATAAGGTGCTATAAATCCCATATAATATCCATCTTCAGATTTTTGTTTCTTAACTGCTTTTATTTTTCTTGATGTATCTTTAATATAACGATCATTTATAATGCCTTTGATTCCTACCATCATTTCTTTGGCATCATTGTTTTTATTAATACTATCATAATCTTCATTTATAGCAATGTATCTTATACTGTGTTCTGGAAAAAATCGAGTAATATAAAAACCTGTTTCAATAAATTCTCTACCTAGTCTTGAAAAGTCTTTTGTGATGATTGTTTCAATATTATTTTGTTCTATTTCTTTTAACATTTTTTCAAATGCTGGTCTACAAAAATTAATTCCTGAATAGCCTTCATCTATGTATTTTTTATCTATATGTATATTGTTCCTTCTTGCATATTCTTCAATTAATTCAATTTGGTTTATTATACTTTCTGAAAAATCTTTAGATTTATTTATATCTTCTTCTGATAACCTAATATAAGCACAGTTCATTCTATTCCTCGCAATCTATATTAAAATTCAAATACACCTTTATTTGCTTATTATCCATAATTTCAACTTTTTTTATTAGTTCCATTAAAATCTGCTTGCTTGGATTTTTAAAGTCTAAAAATTTTTTAATTATATTTTCTATATAATCTGAATTTTTCGGTTGTTTATCTTGTTTCAATTTTTCTTCTATATCTTTTATTTTTTCACGATATTTATTTTTATCATCTTCTAATTGCATTTTAAACTGTATAAATTCTTCATCAGAAATTATTGAGTTTACCTTATCTAAGTATATATTTTTCAATGCTACTTTTATATTTTTAATTTTATTCTCATAATATTCTTTTTCCTTTTTAAAGTCTTCTTGCTTGTTTAGATTATTAAACTGTTTCTCTCCTATCTCTATCATTTTTTCTTTATTTGCATATTTATTTAGAGAATCTCTTAAATGCTCAAAAATTAAATCATTTAATTTTTGCTCATTAAAATAATGTAGGCTGCAAACTCCATTTCTATATCTAATATTATTTGAACAGCAATAATAGTTTTCGTAGCTGTCTCCTTTGTCTTTTTCCTTACTCTGTCTCCTTCTAACCGTCATTTTTTTTCCACAATCGCCACACACAACTAGACCTTTTAGCAGATAATCATACTTTTTCTGGCATCTACCTATATTTTTAACTTTCATTTCTTGGACTACTTTAAAGTCTTTTTTATTTATTATTGGTTCTACAAAGTTTTCTACAATAATCCAATCTTCTTCATCTATTTTTACTTTCTTTTTACTTTTATAATTAACTTTGTCAAATTTCCTTTGCACAAGATTTCCTATATATATTTGATTTTGGAGTATTTGATTTATTGTAGAAAGCCCCCATAAATAGGTTGTATATGTTTTCTTAATGTTTTTACCACTATATATTGATGGTGGATCTATTTTTTCATCTGATAATTTTCTTGCAATCATAGTAGGTGTCATTCCTTCTAATCTCATCTTAAATATCCTCTTTACAATCCTACTAGAATATTTATCCACTTCAAATTTACAATTATTATTTTTAGATCTTTTATAACCATAAGGCACTGTACTTCCCATATATAATCCTTGTCTCATTTTGTTTTGCCTTACACTTTTTATTTTTTTTGAAATATCCTTTAAATACCAATCATTTATTATTGTTTGAAATGGAATCATATCTTCCACTCCATTTGGGTTCGAAGTATCAAAATTTTCTAATATTGCAATATACCTAATATTATGTTCTGGAAAATATTTAAACATATAGTGGCTTGTTTCTATAAAATCCCTACCTAATCTTGATGTATCTTTTGTAATAACAGTACTTATATTTCCTTTTTCTATTTCTTTTATTAATTCTTTAAACTGCGGTCTTTCAAAATTTCCACCACTATATCCATCATCAACAAAATATTTACATTTTCCTAGTTTATTTTCTTCTATATATTTTTTTATTAATTCTTTTTGATTAATTATACTCTCACTTTCTCCCTCTTTTTCATCTTCCTTTGAAAGTCTTATATATGCTGCAACATTTAAATTTGACATATCTATTTCTCCTCATATATTTTTTTATTTATTGCATTACTTCTTCTAAATATTTTTTGAATATCTTCAGTATTTTATCTTCAAGACTTTCTCCTGTTTCATCATAAATAAAAACTATATTATCTTTATGCATATCTTTCTCTCCAAATTAATTAATTATATTTTAATATTATGAATTTATTGGAGATTTATGATCTTAGCATAAATGAAGGAGTCATCTTGCATTATTGCAAAACTCACTTTTTTGCTACTATTTGATTTTTTACATTGATTTTTTCTTTTATTCACATTATAATTTATTATATTAATTAAATAGAGGTATTATTTTGAACTTATTTTATATTATAGTATTTATAGAATTATTAACTATATTTTTTAATTTACTTAAATTTTTAGTGTGCAAAATTAAATATAAGCCAAATTCAGAACTTTCAAATTCGCAATGTAATAAATTTCATATAAATGTTTTAATTCCTTGTTATAAAGAAATAAACGTAATAAAGAAAACTTTAGAACATTTTAAAAAGATTATCACTGGTATAGAGAACATTGATATTTATATTATTACAACTGAAAAAGAAAAAACTGAAAATATTTCAGTTCAAACTACCTATGAGTATTTATTAGGTTTAGAAGTTTTCAATGAGCCACACTTTCATATACTAAATTACCCTAAAATATCTGGAATAATGGCTGATCAATTAAACTATGGTATTCTTGAAATATTAAAAGAGCGAACCTTATCAACAGATAAAATTTACTTTTCAGTTTATAATGCTGATAGTCATCCTGATAATTCAACTTTTATAGAGCTTTCCAATAAAATTAAACAAAATCATTTTCCAAAAATAATTCAACAATATAGTAATTATTTCCTTAATTACTATTCTCAAAACTTTATAATGAAAGGTTTTTCTATATATCAAACTGCATTTGAATTTAGAAATGGTTTAATAAATACTAATGTTTCTCCTCTGCTTTATTCTCATGTAGTTGGACATGGATTAACTATTAGAGCAGATTACATTACGAGTATCAACGGCTTTAACACTAATTTTTGGTGTGAAGACATATATCTTACAGGGTTAATACATAATAGTAGCGAAAAAATATTATCTTTAAGTTCCTTAGATAATGCTGAAAATCCAGATAAGTTAAAGGTTCAAATTATTCAAAATGCTGTATGGTTTAAAACATCATCTCAACATTTAAGTATTTTAAAAGATATAAAAAAACATTATAAAATCTCCCTAAATGGATTTATTTGGCTATGTCACGAATTGCGAGCATCTATCATTTGGATGCTTATGCCAATGTTTTTAATTTATACATTTATATATCCTATAATGACAAGAAATTATATTTCTTTATCATTAGCAATGTGTACTTATTTGATTTTTGTTTTTACAAATTATTTATTAAATTTAATTGTAATAAATAGAAAAAGATTTTTTAAATATATTAAGAATTACTTTTCAATATGTTTAGCTGTCTTATTTACTGGAATTGGTCCACTATATTCTTTATTCTTAAAAGAAAAAATTAAAACAGAAAGATAAATAGATGATAATATTTGACATCTATTTATCTTTCTTTAGTATATACTTTTTATTATATTCCCCAATTTTGTATTATTTCTTTATTAATATTTAAATTGCCATATCCCATCCCTAACTTTCTGTCCTTCTTTTTTTCGCCATGGCAATCTGAACCACCAGACATTAATAACCCTCTATGCATACAATATTTCTCAAGAGTTTCAATCTGTTTGTCTGTAAATGAGCTATGATAAACTTCTACTCCATCTAACAAATTTCTATCAATCATCTTATTAAGATATGAAATATGGTCATCTAATTGATATTTATATAAATGTGCTAAAAATATCTTTCCACTGTGTTCATGAATAAACTGGTTGAAAAATTCTAGTGTTGGCATTTGCTTACTAAAATCTCTGTATAATGGAAATTTTTTATCTGCTGTGCAAGTTCTAAAAAATATTTTTTTATCTTTCCATTGTTCTTCTGTAAAAAATTTCTTGTTTTCTTCAAATTTAATTATACTATAATAAATAATATCTACAGGATATTCTGTGTCTGGATTATATTTTAAATCTTTTTCTATTTTTATACCTTTTTTATTACAAATCTTTACTAAATCTTTGAATTCTTCTATCAACCTATTTTTATTTTTTTCTGGTGTATAATAATTTTCTAGCCATTCTTGAATAGGATATAAATCAAAATTATATGCTAACACTTCAATTTTTATTCCATCAAATGTACAATTTAACTCCGCTCCTCTAATAAGTTTTCCTTTAAAAATATTTTTTAATTCTTTATTATTTTCAATTTCAATATATGATTTTGCAGTATCATGATCTGTTATAGAAAAAAATTCTAATCCTAATTCTTCAGCTTTAGTTAATAATTCTTTTGTAGTCCATGTTCCATCTGAATTTGTTGTATGTGAATGTAAATCAATCATCATCTCTCTCCATTTCTCTGTCTTCCAATTTTAATAACTGGTAAACACTTTCTAAAACATCTTGTTCAGTCATATAATTAGTATCTATCAAGTGTATTTTATCTCTATTTGCTGGAATACATAATTTACTAAAAAATTCTATTTGCCTATTTATTAAACTAGTTTCTATCCAATCATTTTCAGATAATTTTTGTCCTCTTTTAATTTGCCTAGTTTTATTTCTTCTCACTATTTCCTCACTATTTGCTTGTAACCAAATATATTCATCTGGCAGCCTTATTCCATTTTTGCTTGTTATTGCAATAAATTTTTTATATAGTTTCTCTGCATTTTCATAAATTCCATCCCATCTTTTTATGTATTCAAAAGAATACGCTACAGATAGAATTTCTAATATACCTCTATCCATAAAAATATCTTTGCCTTGTTTAGCTAATTTATTTGCTTCTATTAATCTATCTAACTCCAATTTAAAAAAGAATTTTTGATTTTCTTTTTCCTCTTTTGCGTTTCTAGGAATACCTGGAATTTCCGGATATTTTTCATGATGAATTTTTGCAAACAAACTTGCCCCTGGAATAATAGCAATATTTCGAATATTTCTTTCTATATTTTCACACAATGTTGTTTTTCCAGCATTTGATGTTCCATCAATTACAATTATTCTCCCCATTCTATGCTCCTAAATTTCTTTTAACATTTTCTCTAATTCTTCTAGGTTTCTTGCTATTTTAAAATTCATACATCCTTCTATCATTAAATTATCATCTCCTGTGTAATCTAAGGCCCTTGTATCTGTTTTAAATCCAATTGACTTTATCCCCCAAGCATAAGCCATTCCTAATTCTACGCAACCTCCTTCGTCTGGTACTCTTCCATTTAAATCAAAAATCAATAAGTCAGACTTTTTTATACATTCTACATCACCTTCAAATATTTTTTTATTAATTTCTAATTTATTACTGTCATTTATCATGTCATATGCTAGTCCTGATTCATCTTGTGGTAAATACACCTCATAGCCTCTGTTTTCTAGCCATTGTTTCATTTCTGCATTTTTCTTTAATTCCATATCATTAAATAATGGTGCTGCATAATAAATTTTCATAAGAATGTTCCTTTCTAAAAAATTTTATATTTTTGTTCATTATCAAAAGTATCTATATTTTCTTTCTTTTTAATAAATCCAACAACTTTATATGTAACTGGTGTTAAAATAACCTCTAATAATACTTTTAAAACATAGGTATCAATAATTAAAAATAAAATTGTTTTCAAATCTAAACTTCCTATAAATACAGTTGGTATAAATATAATTGTATCTAATCCCTCTCCTATTAAAGTAGATCCAATAGTTCTTAATGCTAGATATTTTCCTTTAGTCTTTACCTTCATTTTTGACATTACTATTGAGTTTGCAAAATTTCCAACCAAAAATGAAATAAAAGATGCAACTAAAATTCGTGGTGTACTTCCCAAAACATTTACCAACTCATCTTGTATCTCAAATTTTTCACTTGCTGGCAATAAAATTGTAATTCTAAAAATTATAATCATTAATATATTGCAAAAAAATGAAAGCCAGATTATAAGTTTTGATTTATTAAATCCATAGACTTCTGTAAATACATCATTTAAAATATATGTAATTGGAAAAAGTATATCTCCCGCTGTAAATATCAATCCTAATATACTCACAGTCTTAACAGTAATTATATTTGAAACTAGTAGACAAGAAATATTTATAGCACATAAAATAATAAAAATCTTTGAATAGTTTTCTTTCTTCATTTTATTTTTCTCACAACCTCCCTATCAATTATTTTAACATACTCTGAGTCAAATCCTCGACTCACAAAAAAACTTCTTCCATAATTTGCATCAAGTAAATCAAATATTACAAACTGTATTTTTAAATTTAAGTATAAAGCTATCGATAATCTATGTGCTCCATCTATAATCTCTCCATTTTTAGTTACTGGAATAATTGTTTTACCTATTCCGATAGATTTAATATTATCAATTAAATCATTAAAGTTTCGGATAAAATCTTTTGGGCTATTTTTTCTGCCATCAGGTTCTGTAAAATTATTAAAGCTCTTTATATGGTTTAAATAAATTTCTTTTGCTAAATCATAACTATTTTTAGTAATATAAGCTTGTACATAGTAGTATTTAATAAATACATCATATCTATATTTGCTAATTAAATTAATTGGCATAGTTTCAAAGATTCTTATCCTATTTCTTTTTGGCAATAGCAAAAATATATAATTGTTGTCTATCAATTTATTTAATTCTTTATAAGAAATCGTTTTTAAATACTTGCTGTTTTTTATAGGAATCCCTTGCAAATTTTTATTGTTATCTATTAATTTTTCAAATTTAATTTTTCCCATTCCTTCTATTTCAATCTCATTATTCATACTTTTTTCTCATTCTATAAATTTTCTATTTTTCATCATATTATCATATTTTTTATAGAATTGCAAATTTTTCCATTTTTGATTTTATTAATATTACGCCACATTTAGAAACTTTTATAATTGATAGACATTTTTTCATTTATTTTTTACTATACTCCCTTCCCCATCTATGTGTAAAATTCTCCCTGTATGAATTATTGTTTTTTCTCTAATATCCAAACTATTTTTTAATGATTGTTCTCTCATTTTTATTCTTCTTGCAACATCTTCCTCTACTGCCCTCAAGTGGCTTTCAACTTGAGAACTTTCTATTAATTCTAAATCATCCACATTGCTATCTGCCTGAATTCTAACTGTTAAACCGTTTAAGTATAGCTATATTTCCTCTCTGAGTTTTTAAAATTCTCTCAACTATAAAATATATATCTTTTCCATAGGAAATTCTTCCCACAATATCTCCTTTTTTTATTTTCTTCATATCATTTCTTCCCTTCTATACATATAGGGTTATGATATTTTATGTCGAATTTTGCAAAAATGTGATTCTGAACAAAAGACTTGTATAAATTTTTTTCTAGTGATATAATTTGAGAATAATAAAAACTTAGTTAGGAGGATTAATTTATGAACGTACCATTTAAGAAGGCAAATATTTTATTGCCAAAAAATACAGAAATGGAAAAGTGGGCAGTTGTAGCTTGTGATCAATACACTTCAGAACCTGAATATTGGAAAGAAGTCGAAAATATTGTTGGAGATGCTCCTTCAACATTAAAAATCACTTTACCAGAAATTTATTTAGAACAAGATAATGTTCAAGAAAGAATTGCAAATATAAATAAAGAAATGGACCATTTACTTTCTACTGACTTTTTCAAAACTTTAGATAATTCTTTAATTTACTTAGAAAGAACTGGTGCAGATGGAAAAGTAAGAAAAGGTCTTATTGGTATGGTAGACCTAGAAGATTATTCTTATGAAAAAGGTTCTCAATCTTTAATTAGAGCAACTGAGGGAACTGTTTTAGAAAGAATTCCACCTAGAGTAAGAGTTAGAGAAAATGCTAGCTTAGAATTACCTCATGTTATGCTTTTAATTGATGATGAGAAAAAAGAAATTATTGAAGGTTTAACAGATAAAGTAACTAGCGAAGATGTTGTTTATGATTTTGATTTAATGCAAAATGGTGGACATGTTAAAGGTTATAAAGTTCCAGAAAACTTAATGGATGGAATTTTCAAAGGATTAGAAGAACTTGCTGATAAAGATAATTTTGAAGCTAAATATAATGTTAAAGATAAAGGTGTTTTATTATTCTCTGTTGGAGATGGTAACCACTCTTTAGCAACTGCAAAAGCTTGTTATGAAAACTTAAAGAAAACTATGTCTGAGGAAGAAGCTAAAAATAGCCTTGCAAGATATGCTTTAGTAGAAGTTGTTAACTTACATAGTGACGCATTAGAGTTTGAACCAATTCACAGAGTTGTATTTGGTGTTGAACCTGCAAAAATGATTGAAGAATTTGAAAAATATTATGATGTTTCAAGAACTCCTGGTGAAGGACAAAAAGTTGAATATGTTTATGAAGGAAAAAATGAAACTTTATACATTAAAAATCCAAAATCAAATTTAGCTGTTGGTTCTTTACAAATGTTTATTGATGCATATATTAAAGAACATGGTGGAAAAGTCGACTATATTCATGGTGATGATGTTACTAAAGAACTTGGTAGCAAACCAGGAAATATAGGTTTCTTACTACCTCCTATGGCTAAGACAGAGCTTTTCAAAACTGTAATTCTTGATGGTGCTTTACCTCGTAAAACATTCTCAATGGGACACAGCTATGATAAGAGATATTACCTAGAGGCTAGAAAGATTAAATAATTTAAAAAGGATGTAGCATTTTACTACATCCTTTTATTTTAAATATTTTTTATATTCTTCTTTTGGAATATTATAAATGTTGGTACTAGCATTATTACCATATATATTACTATTATTGCAATTGAAAATGGTAATGTTATTCCCTCAAATGTTGGTATTCCTCCCCAAAAATATTCTGTTAAATTCCAGTTTGGTGTAACAAAATATTTAATCCAATTTAGTTTTAAGTTCAATGCTAGCATATTGATAACTGAACTTCCCATATATCCTAACAATGAAATAGTTATTGCTAATGCTGAGTTTGTAAATATTGTGCTAAATGCAAATGCAAGAGTCATAAGTAAAATATACATTGGTGCCTTTCCTAGTGCTTGCATAGCTAAATATTGTATTGTATTTATATGTTTTACATTATTTATTGTGTGGTCATAAATTATAGTTGGATTTTTAAAACTATCAAATCCTTGTATTAACCCACCTACTACAAATTGCATTAAAAGAACTAGTAGTATAACTATAATGGCAACAATTATGCTGGTTATAAATTTAGATGCCAAAATTGTACTTCTTTTATATGGTTTAATTAAAAGTAATTTTATTGTTCCTTTATTAAATTCCTCACTTACTATTACTCCTGCTGTCATCATGAACATTACAATTAAAAATATTTCATATTCGCCAAATACATCTAACATTATTCCTTTTGCATTGGTTTTATCACATACTGTAGTTCCATTCTCAATATCATATTTATTTATTGCTGCTGTTTCTTTTGCTTCATAATATTGTTTCTTAGCATCATAATTTTGTTCTATTTCTCCGAATTCATAATCTCTAATATTTTGCATTGCTACTCTATAATTATTTAAACAATCATTTTTATAATCATTTCCATAAGGAATATCTTTTTCTAGTCTCCATGAAGCTATTTGTCTGCTTATTTCTAGCCCTCTTATTTGATTTTGAATTTCTTTTATTTCTAATTTATTAGTAGTTTTTTCTTGCATTTCTTTTGCATCTTTTATTTTAGATTCTTTATCTTTTAGTTCTTCTTCTGCAAAATATCTCCAGTCATTTGTATCTAGTCTTTTTACATATTCGTCATGTTTTGCTTTTACCGCTTTTAATTCATCATTATTTTTTTCTTGATATGTAAAATAATTTATCTCTGTAATACATCCTCTCATTTCTGATTGTATTATTTGAGCCTGCCAACTTTTTTCACCATATTTTTTTACTAACTGGTATACTTCTAATTCAGTTTTATATTGTGCATACATATCTTTATCTTTTTCGGGATCAAGAGTTTTTAATTGTTCTCTATAAAAACTAATTTCTTCTTCTATGTAATCATAGTACGAATTTCCAAAGTCAAGTTTATATAGAACATTTGTAAGAATGATAAAAGCAAGTGTAACTAATAAAGTAATTAATAAACTTTTCTTTTTAAATATTTTCTTTAACTCATTTTGGATTAAACTAATCAATTGTATTACCCCCTGTCTTTTTCAAAAATGCATCTTCTAATGATAATTTTTCTTCATTGACTTCATACACCTTAATATTGTTTTCTATCAATATTTTTATTATATTTGGAACTTGCTCTCTTTCAGCAATTATAGTAAATTCATCTTTTTCCTTTATTTCAGTTGGTACTGATATTATTTCGGTTATTTTCTCTGTGTTATCTACTACAATTTTGTAGTGTGCCTCACCAGTAGACTTTATTGCCGAAATATCATTTGTTTCAACTACTTCTCCATTTTGGATAATACAAACTTTATTACAAAGAGTTTCCATTTCAGCCAAATTATGACTTGAAATAAAAATTGCCATTCCTTGTTTTGCAAGTTTTTTTAATAAGTCTCTCATTTCTTTTATGCCTTCTGGGTCTAATCCATTTGTTGGCTCATCTAAAACTAATAAATTAGGTTTGTGTAATATAGCTTGTGCTACGCCTAATCTTTGCCTCATTCCTAGTGAATATTTAGATACTTTATCATTTATACGATTTTCTAATTTTACTAGCTTTACAACCTCCATTATTCTTTCTTTTGTAATGCCTTTATACATATTTGCAACTAGTTTTAGGTTTTCATATCCTGTTAAATACATATACAAGTCTGGGTTTTCAATAATTGCTCCTACTCTTCTTATAGCTTTAGTAAAGTCCTTTTTTATGTCATATCCATTTATATTAACCTCTCCACTTGTAATTCCTTGAAGGCCTAATATTAGTTTAATTGTTGTAGTTTTTCCTGCTCCATTTGGTCCTATAAAGCCTAAAATATCACCTTCATTTACCTCTAAAGAAACCCCTTTTAAGATTTCTTTTTTACCTATTTTTTTATGTAGGTTTTTACATTTTAATATTGTTTCTGCCATATTAAAAAATCTCCCTTTCATTTTTTTACATTAATATTTTACCATTAGATTATTAAGAAAACTAGTAATATTTTATTAAAATTTTATTAAGAAATTTTTATTCATAATGCTCTCTATATAAGAATACAATTAAACAAAAGTATTCTTATGGGGGTTTTCTTTATGGTTGGAGTTTCAATTGAGGAAAGAGCTATTACTTTAGCTCGCTATATTATAGATTCAAAAGATACAGTTAGAGGTGCTGCTAAAAAATTTGGCGTTAGCAAAAGTACTGTTCATAAAGATGTTAGTGAAAGATTACTTAAGATAAACCCTAATCTAGCTCATCAAGTACGAGAAATATTAGATGAAAATAAAGCTGAAAGACATATTCGTGGTGGTATGGCAACCAAATTAAAGTATAGTCATGAAAAAATCTCCTAGTATTCTAGGAGATTTTTATATTAGTTATTAAAGTTGTTGTTTCTTCTTTGTGCTTTTTTTGCTTTTCTGCATTCTGGGCATCTTTGAGGTTCATTTGTAAAACCTTTTTCAGCATAAAATTGTTGTTCACCTTCTGTGAAAACAAATTCAGCACCACAATCTTTACATATTAAAGTTTTGTCTGCCATTATAGTTTCCTCCTTGTTAATTTTGATATTTAATATTTTGACATATAAAACCTTTCTAATATCAATATCAAGAAGGAATAGTATTTACAAAATAATTAAATTCATTTAGACTTTTTCAAGCCATTTGTATTTTAGCACATAAGTAAAAATAAAACAATAGAAAAAAATTATTTTTTAATGTATGTTTTTATATTTTCTTTTCATAATATTATTAATACTGGTTTTTAATTACTTGTTAATTTTTACTCTTAGGTGTCTGTTAAGTTTGCTAATAAAATGCTATATATTACATATAAATAAGGTTATGGAGGAGATTTTATAATGGCACTAGATTATAATATTATTGGTGAAAGATTAAGAAAAGCAAGAATTGATAAAAATATGACTCAAGAAAAACTAGCTGAACAAATAGACGTTTCTGTTGCATTTTTAAGTAGAGTTGAAAGAGGAACCTCTCATATAAATCTAAAAAGATTAACTCAGATTTGTGAAATCTTAGGAGTTTCTGAAGGTTCTATACTAAATGGTGTATCAAGCAATTCTGATAACTACCTTGCTTCTGAATTTAATAATATTTTAAATTCAGTGTCTAGTGATAAACAAAAACTAATTTACAAAATTGCTAAAGTTATTAGTGAAGAAGAATAATTTAATTTATTTAACAAATACTAAACAGTGTAAATAATTACACTGTTTTTATTATTATTTTTTGGATTTTATGTAAAAATATGTTGATAAAAATGTTATTTTATAATATAATAAATTGACTACTATCTTTTTACAAGATTAGTAGTTTTGTCACGCGTAAAAGAAAAAATTTATATTTTTTCTATACAATAAATTTTATTTATACAAGGAGGTTTTTATGGAATTTAAACAATGGGAAGGATTTCATAAACAAGGTGAATGGACAAAAGAAATAGATGTTAGAGGTTTCATTCAATCAAATTATACACCTTATGAGGGCGATGATAGCTTTTTAAAGGGTGCAACAGAAAAAACTCAAAAGCTATGGAACAATGTTACAGACTTATATGCAAAAGAAAGAGAAAATGGAGATGTTTTAGATGTTGATGTTAAAACTCCATCTGGAATAAATGCTTATGCTCCTGGCTATATAAATAAAGAGCTTGAAGAGATTGTTGGTCTTCAAACAGATGCCCCATTAAAAAGAGCAATTATGCCAAATGGTGGTATTAGAATAGTTGAAAAATCTTGCGAAAGTTATGGTTATAAAGTTGATGAAAATATTGAATACATTTATCACAACTTAAGAAGAACACATAATGATGGTGTTTTTGCTGTATACACACCAGAAATAAGAGCTGCTAGAAGTTCTCACTTAATCACAGGTCTACCTGATGGATATGGTCGTGGAAGAATTATTGGTGATTATAGAAGAGTTGCCTTATACGGTGTTGATGTTTTAATTAAAGAAAAACAAGAAGAATTTGCTTTATTAGATTCTGATGAAATGACTGATGAATTAATTCGTCAAAGAGAAGAAATGCATGATCAAATTGCTGCATTAAACGAATTAAAAGCAATGGCTGCAAGTTATGGATATGATATTTCTGAGCCTGCTTCAAATGCAAAAGAAGCTATTCAATGGTTATATTTTGGATATTTAGCTGCTGTTAAAGATCAAAACGGTGCTGCTATGAGTTTAGGTAGGACATCTACATTCTTAGATATATATATTGAAAGAGATATGAAAAATGGCACTTTAACAGAAGAACAAGCTCAAGAGTTAATTGATCAATTTGTTATAAAATTAAGATTAGTTCGTTTCTTAAGAGCTCCTGAATATAATGCACTATTTACTGGTGACCCTGTTTGGGTAACTGAAAGTATTGGTGGTATGGGTATTGATGGAAGAACATTAGTAACTAAAAACTCTTTTAGAATGTTACACACATTAATAAACCTAGGACCTGCTCCTGAGCCAAACTTAACTGTATTATGGTCTAAAAATTTACCTGAAGGATTCAAAAAATTCTGTGCTGATATTTCTATTAAAACTTCATCTATTCAATATGAAAATGATGATTTAATGAGAGTTACTTTAGGTGATGATTATGGTATTGCATGCTGTGTATCAGCTATGAAAATTGGTAAACAAATGCAATTCTTTGGTGCAAGAGCAAACTTAGCAAAAGCACTTCTATATGCTATTAATGGTGGTAAAGATGAAAAATCTGGAAAACAAGTTACTCCAGAATTTGCCCCTATCACTTCAGAATATTTAGATTATGACGAAGTTATGAGAAAATTTGATAATATGATGGAATATTTGGCTAAAACATATATTAAAGCTTTAAATATGATTCATTACATGCATGACAAATATTCTTATGAAGCATTAGAAATGGCTTTACATGATAAAGAAAGAGACATTTTAAGAACAATGGCTTGTGGTATAGCTGGTTTATCAGTTGTTGCTGATTCTTTATCTGCAATAAAATATGCAAAAGTTAAGGTAATTAGAGATGAAACTGGATTAGCTGTTGATTATACAGTTGAAGGTAATTTCCCTAAATACGGAAATGATGATGATAGAGTTGATGAGATTGCTGTTAATATTGTAAAATCATTTATGAAAAAATTAGAAAAACATCATACTTACAAAAATTCAAGAGCAACATTATCAATTTTAACTATTACTTCAAATGTAGTATATGGTAAAAATACTGGTAATACTCCTGATGGAAGAAGAGACGGCGAACCATTTGGACCTGGTGCAAACCCATTACATGGTAGAGATATAAATGGAGCTTTAGCTGTTATGAATACAATTGCTAAACTTCCTTATGAATATTCTGAAGATGGTATTTCATATACATTTTCTATTACACCAGCTACTCTTGGAAAAGATGAAGATTCAAAGGTAAATAACTTAGTAAGTATGTTAGATGGTTTCTTTGTTCAAACAGGACATCATATAAATGTTAACGTATTTGATAGAGATCTATTACTTGATGCAATGGATCATCCTGAAAAATATCCACAATTAACAATTCGTGTTTCTGGATATGCTGTTAACTTTATAAAATTAACTAGAGAACAACAATTAGAAGTAATTCACAGAACAATACATGAAAAAATTTAGTTTTTGTGCATAAAATATGTTTTCTTCTGTCTTGCTGTCGTCGTTCGTGGGCAAGCTTCCGAGCTAAATGCGGGTCTTGGCTCACTCCTTCAACTGCGCGACAGGTGCGAAAACATATTTTTATGCTACTAAATATAAATTTTAGGAGGAAATATGAAAGGTAGAATACACTCATTTGAATCTTTTGGAACAGTTGACGGACCTGGTATAAGGTTCATAATTTTCATGCAAGGATGCAATTTGCAGTGTAAGTTTTGCCAAAACAGAGATACTTGGGATGTTTGTGGCGGTATGGAATATACTGTTCCAGAATTATTAGCAAAAATTGAAAGATATAAAAGTTATTTTGTACCTTCTGGCGGTGGTGTTACAATTAGTGGTGGAGAACCATTAGTTCAACAAGATTTTTTAATAGAACTATTAACTGCTTTAAAAGCTGGTGGTATTCATACAGCTATTGACACCGCTGGAAACTTTGATATAACAGATAAAATAAAACAAATAATTAATTTAGCAGATTTATTTTTATTAGATATAAAATGTATAAATGATGATATTTGTAAATATCTAACTAGTGTTTCCAATAAAAAAGAATTGGCTTTTGCAGAATATTTAAGTAGTATAAATAAACCAATGTGGATTAGACAAGTATTAGTTCCTGGAATTACAGATAAAGAAGAAGATTTACTTAAATTAAAAGATTTTATACATAGTTTAAGTTCTGTTCAAAAAGTTGAAATTCTTCCTTATCATGATTTAGGTCGTTTTAAGTGGGAAGAACTAGGATTAAAATATGAGCTTGACGGTGTTTCTCCTGCTACTCCAGAGGACGTATCAAGAGCAAAGAAAATATTAGGTTTGTAAAGAAAAAACTGAAGTGGTTTTGCCACTTCAGTTTTATTCTTTTATTCTCTTTTTTAATCCAAATGTTATGAAATATATCAAGCCTGATATTAGTACAATCATCGGACCTGTTGGTATGTTCCAATAATATGAAATAATTAAGCCTGTGATTCCTGAAAATAATGAAAATATTACAGCAAACAAATGATATGTTCTCATATTTCTTGCCACATTTCTACTAGAGGCTGCTGGTAATATAAGTAATGAATTTATTAATAAAATACCAATAAATCTAATTGAAATCATTACAATTATAGCTATTAACACTGCAAATACATTATCAATTGTTTTTGTATTTACTCCCCTACTTCTTGCTAATGTTGTGTTTATACTTGTTACATTTAATTTATTAAATGTAAAGTACCAAAATGCAATTACAGCAATAAATGCTAAAAATAAGTATAATATTTCTGTATTACTAATGCTTAATATATCTCCCACTAAATAGCTTGAATATTTATTGAAGTTTCCACTTTGTGCTAACATTGCAAGTCCTAGTGCTATTGCTATTGATGAAAATACACTTATTATTGTATCTGCTCCATAGTTTGTTTTATTTTTTACATAGTTTAATAACAATGCAAATATTACAGCAAATAATATCATTGAAATATTCATATTTGATATTCCTAAAATCATTCCTAATGCAATTCCTGTTAATGCTGAATGTCCTAGTGCATCTGAGAAAAATGCCATTTTGTTGTTTACTATCATAGTACCCAAAATAGCAAATACTGGTGTTACTAAAATAATTGCAATTAGTGCATTTTTCATAAATGCATAATCTATAAATTCAAATGGTATTAGTGCTTCTAATATACTATATATTACTCCCATTATATATTCTCCTCTTATATTTCTCCAAAATAGCTTTTAAATTCTAAGCTTTCAAATACTTCTTCTGGTTTTCCCTCTTTTACAACCTTTTTATCTAATAAAATTACTCTATCTGCATATTTTTTAACTAAATCCAAGTCATGTGACACAAGCAAAATCGACATATCATATTTAGTTTTTAACTCATTTACTAATTCGTAAAAATCTCTTGTTCCATTTTTGTCAATTCCTGATACTGGTTCATCTAATATCAATAGATTTGGTGTTGGCTTTGTTGCTATTGCAAGTAATACTCTTTGTAATTCTCCACCAGATAAGTCTCCTATACTTTTATCTATTAACTTTTCTGCACCAAATATTTTTAATTGCTCTTTTATTTCATTGTATATCTTTTTATCCTTTTTCAAAAATACTGGTATATGGCAAATACATGATGCAAACAAATCATATACTGTTGTTGGCATATGTTTTTCTATGTTTATAGTTTGTGGCACATACCCTATTTTTATTCTTTTTGCAATATTATCTTTCATATCAACAAAGCTAATATTCCCTGTATGTTCCACTTCCCCTAAAATAGCTTTTAATAGTGTAGATTTTCCTGCACCATTTCTTCCTATTATTACAGTCAATTCTCCACAATGCACATGAATATTTACATCTTTTAATACTTGTTCTTTTCCAAATTTTACACTTATGTTATTTATTTTTGTGCAGTGTAATCCACATGCCCCTTTTCCACTCATTTTTTTACTCCTATTTCGCTAAATTTTTCAATCACTTTATTTTTTCATTGTATCTAAAACTAAAAAATTTGCTTCTAATTTATCTATATAAGCATTGTCATTTGTTTCTCCTGTTAGTTCTGAATCTAGTTTATATATTTTTGCTCCTGTTTCATTTGCTAATGTTTCAGCATTTTTTATATTGTCATCTTTATCTACTACAATAATTTTTATGTTTTCATTTTTCATCTTTTCAATCAAATTTTTTAGTGTTTCTGCTGACATTGTACTTTCTTCATGATTTGTTTCTACTTGTGTTACTTGCATTTTAAGTTCTTTTAATAAATATTCTAGTCCTTCATTTAAACAAATGACTTTTTCTCCATTTAATTTTTGAAGCTCACTTTCATATTTTTGTTTTTCTTGATTTATTTTTTGTAAATAATTTTCGCAATTTGCTTTATATTTTTCAGCATTTTTACTGTCATATTTACACAATTTTTGGCATATTGTTTCAACTTGTTTTGTGTAATTTTCTATGCTTGTCCAAATATGAGGATTTGTCTCATTTTCATCTTGTATTTTATCAGAAACATTTATACTGCTGTCTATTATTTTTAAATTCGGATATGCTTGAATTATTTTTTCCATAAAGTTTTCTAAGCCTAATCCATTTTGAATATATATATTAGCTTTTTCTATTTTCTTCATATCTGTAGTAGATATTGTATAATCATGCAAGCATCCAACATTTGCTTCTGACATATTTAAAAGTTCCACATCAGGTATATCTCTTGTTATATTTGCTGTCATAATATAAATAGGATAAAATGATGTTACAATCTTTAAATTGTCATCTTCAACCACTTCTTTTTTATTAGTTGATGTCCAAATTGCTAGTCCTATTGCAATTACTAGTATTAAAGTTATTATTAAAAATTTTTTATTCAAAATACTTACCTCTCAAATCATTAATAATTCTGTAATATAATAACATATTATTGCACTTTTTTCAACATTCATACAACAAAAGAAAAAGGCATTTATGCCTTTTATTCTTTCAATTTATTCACAACTTCTTTATAGTCTGTAGCATTAATAATTGCACTTCCAGATACTAATATATTTGCTCCTGCTTCTTTTACAATTTCAGCATTTTCTATATTAATTCCTCCATCAGCTTCAATATCAACTTCTAAGTTATTCTCATCAATATATTTTTTTATCTCTTTTATTTTTTGTATTGTATTAGATAATAACTTTTGTCCCCCTTCTCCTGGTTCAACTGTCATTATTAATACTAAATGCACAAATGGTAAATATTCATAAATTTCTTCTACTTTTGTATCAGGCTTAATTGAAATACCTACTCTTATATTATTTTCTTTTAACAATTTAATCCATTTAAATACTTCTTCTTTATTTTTAGCTGTTTCTAAATGAAATGTTATTATATTTGGATCAAATATTGCAAAACTTTTTATATAGCTTTCTACATCTTCTACCATTAAATGAACATCTAATGGCAAATTTGAAATTTGATTTAAATATTCACTAAATTCTAACATTTTATTTGTTGTATCATTTTTAACAAATTTTCCATCCATTACATCTATATGAAAATAGCTTATTCCAGATGTTTCTAAATTATATAAAGTTTGAATTGCTTTGTCATCTTTTACATTTAATATTGAAACTGATACTTCTACCATTTTTCTTTACCTCTTATCTCATTATTAATTTTACATTTATGATAGCAATATAATACTTTTACCATTATGATAAATTATTATAAATTTTTACATAGTTTTCATATCTTTGTGGAGAAATTTTGCCAGATTCTAAAGCTTTTTTTATTCCACAGTTTTCTTCTTTTATATGACTACAACCTTGAAATTCACATTTTTCTAAATAAGGTACAAACTCAACAAAATAATGACATAAATCTTCCTTTGGTATTTCATTTATTTCATAAGTTGAAAATCCAGGTGTATCTGCTATATATGAGTTTTCTTTATATTTATATAAAGTAGTACTTGTTGTAGTATTTTTTCCTCTTTGATTTTTATCACTAATATTTCCCTCTTGTGTTAGCTCTTGCTTAAATATTGAGTTTATCAATGTTGATTTTCCTACTCCTGAATTTCCTGCAAAAGCAGTAATTTCTCCATTAAGTAAATCTCTTATTTCTTCTATATTTATTCCTTCTTTTGCATTTGTTTGTATTACTCTATATCCTATATTTTTATATAACTCAAAAATTTTATCTATTTCTTTTTTATCTTCCAAATCAACTTTATTTAAAACAATTGTTGCTTTTAGTCCCATAAATTCTGCAAATATTAACTGCTTATCTAATAATAATAAATCTGGATTCGGCATTTTCATAGATACTACTAAAATAATTTGTGTTAAATTTGACATTTTTGGTCTTTTTAATTCATTTTTTCGAGGAAGAATTTGTTCTATTACACCTTCTTGCTTTTCAGAATTTGTAATTGTAAATTCAACTTTGTCCCCAACTAATAGATTAATTTTTTCTTTTTTAAATTTTCCTCTTGCCAAACATTTATATATTTTTTCATTTTCTTCTACCAGATATGTATTTGTACTAGTACATATAATTATTCCTTTTTGCATTTATTCTCCTTAATATTACATATAGCATTTTTTAATTAAAGGACACATCTTTAATAATTCATTCTTAAGATGTGCCCTTTAAAGTAACATTAGTCTATTGTAAGTACTGGATCATCAACAGATAAATCAAATTGTTTTGTAATTTTCTTTATCTCATTTACCCATACTTTTACAGTCACTGTTCCTTTTCCTGAAATTTCTGATATTATCTCTGTTTCATCTTTTCTGTTTGAGTCACTATATACAGTCTCATCATTTACAGTAATTTTTACTTTTACCGTTGGATCTATTTCATTTCCGTTTTCATCTTTTTTAATTTCAGCGTCTCCACCAAGTAAAGATTTTAGATTTAATCTTACAATTCCAATCTTTATTTCTTCTATTTTATTTATAGTAATAGTTACTCTAGTTTTTTCTTCAACTGTTGTTCCTGCTTCAATACTTTGTTTTAAAACTTTTCCAGTTGGTTTAGACATATCTTCTTCATAAGCAACTATAATTGTTAAATCAGCTAATTTCTTCCTTGCTTCTTCCTCTGTGTCACCAATTACATAAGGCATAGCAATTTCTTTTAATCCTGTTCCTATACTAACATATAGTTTTACTGTTTCACCTACTTTTATGTCTTTTCCTTCATCAACTTCTTGTTTTATGACATATTCTTTTTCTACTGTTTTACTTGCTTCTTCAACTCTTTCAACATTTAAATGTAATTCATCTCTTAGTTGTCTTTCTGCATCTTCATACTTCATTCCAACAACTTTAATCATTTTAACTGTTTCAGGGCCTTTGCTGATTTTTACTTTAACTATACTGTTTTCTTTTACTGTTGCCCCTTCAGCGTATGGTGGATCTTGTGAAATTATTTTTCCAATTTCAACTTCGTCATCAAATACTTCTTCAGTTTCTAAAGTTAATTTTCCCTTTCCTATTGTTGCTTTTGCTTCATCTAATGTTTGGCCAACAAAATTAGGTAAATCTATATCATTAGGAATGCCTGCTTTTAATATTGCTTGAACTCCAAAAAATCCAAGTAATGGAATTAATATTACTAATAATACAGCAATAACTGATATCCATACCTTCTTAGCTGTTGGATGTTCTTCAAAATATCTAGCCAATTTTCCCTTTGGTTTTGATTTGCTTTCCTTTTTAATGTCAACTTTTGGCTCTTCTCCTAAAACTGGAATTCTTTGTGTATACTGTAATCTTTCTGCATTACTTTTTACAAATTCACCTTCTGGATCTTTTAGTGCCATACTTAAATCTTTTAGCATTTCAGTTGCACTTTGATATCTTGCACTTGCTTCTTTTTCCATTGCTTTCATTATAATTTTGTTCACAGCATAAGGAATAGATGGATTTAATTTTATTGGTTCTACTGGTTTTTCTTGCATGTGTTTTAATGCAATTGATACCGGAGTATCCGCATCAAAAGGCACTCTACCTGTTAACATTTCATACATTACAACTCCTAATGAGTAGATGTCTGATTTTGCATCTGTATATCCACCTCTAGCATGTTCTGGTGAAAAGTAATGTACTGATCCAATTGTTGTTCCAAATGCAGTAATTGTTGAATTTGAAACAGCTTTTGCTATTCCAAAATCTGTTACCTTTGCAATTCCATCTTCAGTAATTATAATATTATGTGGTTTAATATCTCTATGAACTATATTGTTTTTATGTGCTGTTTCTAAAGCTGAAGCTACCTGAATTGCAATATTTATAGACCATTTCCATGGTAATACTCCATCTTCATTTATAATTTCTTTTAAAGTCTTTCCTTGTACAAGTTCCATAACAATATAATAAATATTTTCTTCATGTCCTACGTCAAATATTGATACAATATTTGGATGTGTAAGGCTTGCAGCAGCTTGAGCCTCTGTATTAAATCTTCTAATAAATTCCTCATCTGTTGTAAATTCTTCTCTTAACACTTTAACAGCTACATATCTTTTTAAAATGTTACATTTTGCTTTATATACGGTAGCCATGCCACCTTCACCAATTTTTTCAAGTATTTCATATCTATTTCCTATTACTTTACCCACTAAATTCATATATTTCTCTCCCCTATATTATAGTTATAACAGTTATGTTGTCATAACCACCAGCATCATTTGCTAAACTTACTAAAATCTCTGGTGCCTTTTCTTTGTTTTCTTCTACTACTTCATATATTTTACTTTCCTGTATCATATTTGTCAAACCATCTGAGCACATTAAAAATATATCGTTTTTTTCTACATTTCTTGCTCTTATATCAGGTTCTACATAAGATGTACAACCTAGAGCTTTTAATAACATGTTCTTTTTAGGATGATGCTCTGCTTCTTCTCTTGTGATTTTTTTATCTTCTACTAATTGTTGAACATAACTATGGTCTTTAGTAATCTTACGCCCTATTTGTTCTCTAATAAGATATACTCTACTGTCTCCGCACATGTCCTATATATATCTTATTATTATATATGAAACACACATCTAAAGTAGTACCCATACCCTGTAAGTTTTCGTCTTTTTTTGATTCCTCATAAACCACAAAATTGGCATATTCTATAGCATCTTTTATTAGCTTTAAAATTGCTTCTTTTTCATGTTCAATTTTGTCAAAGTTGTTTTGTATATAATTCTTAGTTGTTTCTGTTGCTAGCCTACTTGCTATTTCTCCTCCATTATATCCGCCCATTCCATCTGCTAGAATATATATTTGTAAATCATTTTCTGAAGAAGGAATATAATAATAATCCTGATTCATTTCTCTTGCTTTGCCAACATCAGTTTTAGCAAAACCTCTCATTCATTATCCTCCTGTTTTTTTAAATTTTTTCTTCTCAATTGACCACATGCTGCATCAATGTCACTTCCAAGCTCTCTTCTAATTGTTGCAACAATTCCATGGTCGTTTAAATAATCTCTAAACTTTATAATGTTATCATTACTACTTTTTGTAAATTTACCATTTTCAATTTTATTAATTGGTATTAAATTTACATGGCAAAGCATGCCTTTTAATAAGTTAACCAATGCTTTTGCATCTTGCAAATTATCATTGTTATCTTTTGCCAAAGCATATTCAAAAGAAATTCTCTTATTAGTTTTTTCAATATAATACTTACATGCTTTCATTAATTCTTCTATTGAATATAAATTATTTACCGGCATCATAGCACTTCTTTTTTCATCGTCTGTTGCATGTAATGAAATTGATAATGTACATTGTAATTCTTCATTAGCAAAATCATAAATTCTAGGTACCAAACCTGAAGTTGAAACACTAATATGTCTTGCACCTATATTTAATCCTTTTTGATTATTTATAATTCTAATTGCATGCATTACATTATCATAATTGTCAAATGGTTCACCAATACCCATAAATACTATATTTGAAATATGTTCTCCAATATCTTGCTCTACTGCTAATATTTGCTCAACTATCTCTCCTGCAGTAAGTCCTCTAACAAATGCTATTCCTGTCGATGCACAAAATTTACATCCCATTTTACATCCAATTTGAGATGATACACATATTGTTTTTCCATGATGATATTCCATTAGTACTGTTTCTATTGCATTTCCGTCTAGCACATCAAATAAATACTTTTTAGTTCCATCTGATGATTCTTGTTTACTAAGTATTTCAAAATTACACATTGTATAATTTTGTTTTAGTTTTTCTCTTAATTCCAATGATAAGTTTGTCATATCATCAAAACTTTTCACTTTTTCCACATAAAGCCAATTAAAGATTTGCTCTGCTCTATATCCTTTTTCTCCCACGGAAATAAGTTCTTGTTTTAATTCATCTAAGTTATATTCTTTTATATTTTTCATTAAATTTTCCTTTTTGTTTACATTAATACATTTTATTTATACCATAATATATATTTTTTTTCAATATATTATTCTAAAAAAAGAAAAGGTCTGCTTTTTCAAGCAAACCTCCCCTTGCTTAGAAACTATATTTGTCCAATTTTTTTCAACCCATAGTTTTGAACTTCTGTAGTCTAATGTTATATGCTTCAAATATTTCATTTTCATAAGCCAATTTAGGATCTTCCACTCCCATAATTTTCAATAATTCTACCATAAAGTGTGGATTTAATACTAAAAATGGGCCAATTATATAAGTTGCAAAAAAATTATTTTTATGTATTCCCTCTAGTTTTGTTGATTCATTTATTCCAATTCCCATGTCGGCTTTTATAAAATAGTCAGACTCATTATTGCCATATAGCATAGTAAATTGACTTTTAAATCCAAGAATTTCTATATCTTTATATTTACCTAAAAAGTAACTATTGTGTCTATGTAACATATCTCTTTTTGCATATACATCAAATATTTTTAATGCTTCTATTTTGCTTCCATCATCGTTTTCAATGTAGTTTCCAAGTATTTCTATACTATTACCTGTAAATAAAAATAATTGATTTTTTTCTATTTTTTCTTTAATTTTTTCTGTATAAGGTTTTAATTTTTGAATTGCTATTTCTTGTGAACGTTCAGATAAAGTTCCCATATATACTAATGAAATATCATCTTGATCAATAAATTTTGGTTTTTCATTTATTGAAGTTTCAATTATTTCCGCTTCTGGTATGCATTTTTCAAGATATTTCATATTTCCCATATCTCCATTTAAGTTGCAAAATTCAGGGTATAAAATTTCAATTTTCATTAACGATAATTTCTCCTTTCAGAAATTTAAATAATTCTTCAACTTTATTTATTATCTATAATTTCTTTTACTTTTTGTTTTATTTGTTTTGTTTCTTCAATTGAATATAAATCATGTAGTATAAATACTTTATCTATATCATCTAATTTTAATTCACTTGTTGCTTCTATTAGGTCTTTTTTATGCACCATTATTTCTGGTTTTATATTTGCCATTAAACAGCGAATATATGAATCCATATATCTTGGTCCTGCAATTATTAATTGTTTAATACTTTCATCATTTAAAAATTCATAATCTGTATCATATTGCCATGCAGTATCTTCAGACCCACTTGCTTCTTCATGTAAATCGTCTAAAATAACTATTACTGCTTTTTTTCCAGGTTGTTTTCTTGTATAGTCAAATGCTAATGAACATGCAATTGGATTCATTCCTTTTGCTAATTGTGTAACAATTTTATATCCTTTATACTCTTCTTCACTATATCTAGTTTCTACTATTTTTAAATTTTTAAAAGATGAATTAATTTGTTCAAACTTTAGTCCAAGTTGTTTTAATACTATTGTAACTGCTAACATATTATATATATTAATAATATTATCACTTATTAAGTCATATACTTCTTCTGTATTATTTGATTTTACAGTCATTTTTTTATTTTTCAAATCTAAGTTAGTTAATATATAATCAGCTTCTGGTGTTTTATAATCACAATTTACGCAATGTGCTTTTCCAATATGGTGATATCTTACATATTCATATTCTATTTTACTGTTACATTTTGGGCAAGCTATTATATCTCTTGTAATATTTTCAAAATGATCTGTATCTGTTGGCAACTTAGCAATACTAAAATATATTTTTTTATTTTGCTCTGCAACATGACTACAAATAAGGTCATCTGCATTTTCTATCATTATAGTTTCTTTTGGAATATACTTATTTAATATATCACAAATAAATTCTGTATGGGCATTTCTCATTAATGAATCTCTAAATAAATTAGTACATACCAAATAAGTTGGTGTTATATATGGATATATTTTATTAGCACTTCTTTCATCAATTTCAAGAACAGCTAATTTCTTTTTTGCTTTTCCTAACATTGTAGATCCTTGTATAAGTGTCGTTGCTATTCCGCCATCTATATTAGACCCATATTTATTATTTATAAAATCATATTTATTCTCTGTTAAAATATCATTTATCATGTTACATACTGTAGTTTTTCCATTTGTTCCAGTTACTCCTATTATAGTTTCTGGTTTTTCTAACATCCCTAAAAAATCCGGGCACAATTGTAATGCTATTTTTCCTGGCATATATGTTGCATTTCTTTTTAATAATTTTAATGTGAAGGATGCACATTTAGCAATAAAAATAGCTATATAAAATTTAAGCGTTTTCTTATTTTTCATGGTCTTCTCTCCTATTTTTTTATGTACCCATTTTATATTTATTTCATGCATTTAGCAAGTAGTTTATTAAAATATAAGAAAATTGATTGTGTGCCAATGGGGACGGAGATTTTTAGCACGTTTAAAATTAATCAAAATCAAAATAAATCTAATTTTAAAAACGTGCTAAAAATCTCCGTCCCCATTGGCACACAATTATTTTAATATGTATATTTTCCTTTTTTTAAACTTTGTTCAATTTTTGATAATCGTTTTTCAAATATTTGATTTGTCATATCAGTAATTTCATTGAATTCTTTAAGTTTTTGTAATTTGTGCATTGTAACTTTATGGTGTTTACTTAATTCATTTTGCATTATTGTTTGATCATTTTTTAGTTCATATAATAGTTCTTGTATTTCTGTGATTAATGCTTCTAATTTTTGATTTTTATTAGTTTTGTTTTGCATTTTATCACCTCTTTCTAATTTATGTTCCTATTATACTATATAGTAAATATACAGTCAATATTTTTACGAATTTTTGTTTTATGTTTTTTTGTTTTTAAAAGCTGTCTTATTAGACAGCTTTTATATTTATTTTTCTTTTTCTACTATTCTAATATGAACATCTTTTAACTGTTGTTCATGTACTTTGCTTGGAGCTCTCATAAGTAAATCTCTAGCTTTTTTATTTTTAGGGAATGCTATTACTTCTCTAATATTTTTGCTATCTGCTACAAGCATTACCATTCTATCTAATCCAGGTGCTGCTCCAGCATGTGGTGGTGTTCCATATTGGAATGCATTATATAATGCTCCAAATCTGTTCTTTACTTCTTCTTCACTATATCCAGCAATTTCAAAAGCTTTTACCATTAATTCTGGATTATGGTTTCTAACAGCTCCTGATGCAACCTCATATCCGTTACACACAACATCATATTGATATGCTAAAATTTCAAGTGGATCTTTTGTCATTAATGCTTCCATTCCACCTTGTGGCATTGAGAATGGGTTATGGTTAAAGTCTATTTTTCCTTCATCAGACAACTCATACATTGGAAAATCAACTATATAACATAAACGATATACATTTTTTTCTAATAAATCTAGTCTATTTCCTAATTCAATACGAACTGCACCTGCTATTTTTTGAACTGTTTTCAATTCATCTGCCATAAAGAATGCAGCTGAGTTTTGATTTAGTCCTACTTTTTCTTCTAGTTCTTTTTGAACTTCAGGTGTAATATATTTTGAGATTCCTCCTGATAAATTATTTTCATTATCTACCTTGACCCATGCTAATCCTTTTGCTCCTGCTTCATTTGTTGCAAATTCTGTCATGTTATCAAAGAATTTTCTTCCTTGTTCTGCTCCATTTGGCACAACAATTATTTTTACACTTTTGTCTTTAAATGCTGTAAAGTCAACATTTTTAAATATTTCAGTAACATCTTGTATTATAAGTGAATTTCTTAAGTCAGGTTTATCACTACCATACTTTTCCATTGCTTCTAAATATGGAATTCTAATAAATGGGGCTTCATCTACTTTCCAATCTGTGTGTGTTGTAAATACTGTTCTAAATACATCTGCTAATACTTTTAATACATCTTCTTGTTCTGCAAAGCTCATTTCAAAATCTAATTGATAAAATTCTCCTGGTGCTCTATCAGCTCTTGGATCTTCATCTCTAAAGCATGGTGCAATTTGATAATATTTATCAAAACCAGAAACCATAAGTAATTGTTTGAACTGTTGTGGTGCTTGTGGTAATGCATAAAATTCTCCTGGATGTAATCTACTTGGTACTAAGTAATCTCTTGCACCTTCTGGTGATGAATTTGCTAAAATTGGAGTTTGTATTTCTGTAAATCCTAACTCGTCCATCTTTTTACGAATAGTTTTCATTACTTCACTTCTAAGTATTATTGTTTTATGAAGTTTATCATTTCTCAAATCTAAAAAACGATATTCTAGTCTTAAATCTTCTTTAACTTCACCTGTTTTTTCTGAATTTACTTCAAAAGGTAGTACGTTTTTACATTTTCCTAAAATTTCAATTTCTTGTGCTTCAACTTCAATTTCTCCAGTTAAAATTTTAGTATTTTTGTTACTTCTTTCTACTACTGTTCCAACTACTTGAATAACGCATTCTGAAACCACATTTTCTAATTTTTCTTTATTATCTGCAGATACAACAATTTGTGTAATTCCAAATTGATCTCTTAAGTCTATAAAAATCATTGAGCCCAAATTTCTAATTCTTTGTACCCAACCAGCTATTGTAACTTTTTCTCCTACGTTTTTTATTGTTAGTTCTCCACAATTATGGTCTCTATACATTCTTAACATCTCCTTATAATTTTCCTATTTTGAATTTATTTGGTTATTATATAACTTTTTTGGCTATATTTCAATATTTATCTCTTAAAAATAGAACAAATTGCCCTCCATATTCCCACTATTATTCTACCTATAATATCAATAACTGTTTTTACTATACTATTTGATTCATAGAATTCTATAAGTAGCTTACGAGTTGGTGGAAAAATAAAAATTATTAAAATTATTACAATTATAATTCCTATTGTTTTTAACAATTCTTTTACTCTCTTCCATGTCCATTTGTATTTTATTCTATATCCTAGGCTTCTTAAGTAATTTTCATAGGCTTTTTGATATTGTGCTTCATATTGTTGTTGTATATTATGTTGCATTTCTTCTTGCCTTCTTCTATACTCTTCCGCCATCTGCTCATTTGTATATTGATTATTCACATTTTGTGTATTTGAATTACTTGTATTTTGTGAATTGTTAGCTTGTTGATAATACTTAGGTTGTTGATATGTTTGTTGTTGACTATATGAGTTACTAGTAGTTCTATTGTTTGCTTCACTTTGTCTTTTTAATGCTAATTCTTCATCATATCTTTTTCTCTTGCTTTCATCACTTAAAACATCATAAGCTTCATTGATTTTCTTCATCATCTCTTCTGCCTGCGTTTTGCTAGATGCTTCTTGTAAATCTGGATGATATTTTTTTGCCAATACTTTATATGCTTTTTCTATGATTTCTTTTGAAGCTGTTTCACTTACTTCTAATAGTTCATATAGAGTTTTCATTTTATCCCCCTTAATATAGATATAATTTTAAGGCATATTTTATATTTTGTAAAGAATTTTATATTTAAAATCTATACAATAATTTTTAAATATAAAATTATTTTTTTCTTTTTTCGACAAATATAGTATTTTTTTTATTTATATGATATAATTCAAATATTACTTATACTGATAGGAGTTGAAAACGTTGAAACTAACACAAGATGGGGAATTATTAGCAGAAAATAAAGTTTTAATTTTATACATTTTAAATAAACTAGAAAGGCCAATTACAAATGAAGGATTATTACGTTTAATCCTTGCAGTTATGGATATGAACTACTTTTATTTTCAACAATTTCTACTTGATTTACTTGAGAGACAATATATAACTTGCTTTAATAAAGATGGAAAAACTGTTTATAAAATAACTGATTTAGGAAAAACCACATTAGAACTTACTAATGATATAATTCCGGGAATCATAAAATTAAAAGTAGATACATCTTTCTCAGGAGAATTAAAAGAAAAAGCTCAAAAAGAATCTGTTACTGCAGAATATACACCAAAAAGTGAAACTGAATACACTGTTACTTGTAAAATAAATGAAAACAGTACTTGTATTTTTGAAATTAGTGTTTTTGCTGGTTCTCGTGAAGAAGCTAAAAGAATTGTTGATAATTGGAGAGAAAACGCTTATAGAATTTACCCTGAAATTTTAAATTCACTAAATACAAAAAAAGATAATAATATTTAAATATTATTATCTTTCAGACTGTTGACAAAGTATAAAAAAATATTTTGTTCAACAGTCTTTTTTTATTTATTTACAATGTTTTTTACTTCTCCTATTATATTATCTACATTAATATCTGTACTTTCTGCTTCCATTCTTTCTTTTAGTTCGACTTTACCCTCATTTACTTTTTTACCTACTGTTATTCTAACTGGAATTCCTATTAAGTCCATATCATTGAATTTAACCCCTGGTCTTTCATCTCTATCATCTAATATTGCGTCGATTCCAACAGAATTTAATGTATTATATAAATCATTTGCAACTTTTGATTGCTCATCATTTTTAGGATCTATTAAAACTATTGCAACTTTATATGGTGCAATGCTCATTGGCCAAATTATTCCTTTATCATCATGATTTTGCTCTACAACTGCTGCAATCATTCTTTCTACTCCAATTCCATAGCATCCCATGACTACAGGTTTTAGTTCATTGTTTTCATCCAAGTAATTTAAACCTAAACTTTCAGAATATTTTGTTCCAAGTTTAAATGTATTTCCTACCTCTATACCCTTTTTAAATACTAAATGTCCTTCATTACAATTTGGACATTTATCTCCTTGTTGTACATTTACTATATCTCCAACAGCATCATATTTAAAGTCCTTTACATTAACATTTATATAATGGTATCCTTCTTTGTTTGCTCCACAACAGAAGTTTTTCATTTTTAGTACTTCATTGTCTATTACTATTTTTGCATTTAGTCCAACTAGCCCTGTGCAACCTGCAACTGCATTTGATGTTGCAATTAGTTCATCATCTGCAAAGCCTATTTCCATTCCTTTTAGTAGTTTTAGAGCTTTTACTTCATTTAGTTCTTTGTCTCCTCTTACGAAGAATACTACCAATTCATTATCTACATTCATAAGCAATGCTTTTACTGTTTTCTTTATATCTAATTTTAAAAGTTCACATACTTCTTCAATTGTATGGCAATCTCCAGTTTCCACTAGTTCTATTGTTTTTTCTTCTTCATTGTCTATTTCATTGCATACATAAGGAGTTATTTCAATATTTGAAGCATAGTCGCAATGGTCACATAGTACAAGTATATCTTCTCCAACATCTGTAACAGCTTGAAATTCCTCTGAAAGTAGTCCTCCCATAACACCTGTATCAGCTCTAACTACAACATAATTTAGGCCTAATCTTTGGCAAATTTTGTTGTATGCATTAAATTGTTTTTGGTAAGATTTATCTAAGTTTTCTAAGTCTGTATCAAAGCTGTATGCATCCTTCATAGTAAATTCTCTAGTTCTAATTAAACCTAATCTTGGTCTTACTTCATCTCTATATTTGTTTCCAATTTGGTATAATGTATATGGAAAATCCTTATATGAATGTGATTTCATTGATGCTGCTAATACAAAAAATTCTTCATGTGTTGGTCCTAATACATAAGGTCTATCATATCTGTCATTTAATTTAAATATTGATGGTCCAAATGCTGCATATCTTCCTGATTTTTCAAATAAATCTACTGGTAAAAGCATTGGCATTGTAACTTCCTTTGCCCCTGTATTATTCATTTCTTCTCTAATAATTTTTTCAACATTTTGAGCTACTTTTTTTCCTAATGGCATTTTCATATAAATACCATTTCCTACTTTTTTAAACATTCCGCTCTTAACAAGTAAATTTCCGCTAATTGATTCTTCATCTTTTAGGTCTTCTCTTAATGTATAAAAAAAGTTTTCACTTAATTTCATTTTTTTCTATCCTTTCTATTTTTAGTTTTTTAGTCTTCTTTACTTGTTTCCCTTTCGGGCATTGGAGCCTCATTTAATTCTTCAGTACCTTGTTCTTCTTTTTCTTCAATAATATCATCAATTACAATTTGTTGATTCTCATCTAATTTATATCTTGGTAAATCTGGAAGTTCATTTAAGTTTCCAAAACCAAATACTCTTAAGAATTCTGATGTAACTCCATAAGTTCCTGGTTTTCCTGGTGCATCTAGTTTTCCTGTTTCTTCTATCAGATTGTAATCAAGTAACTTATATATTGTTCCATCTGAATTCACACCACGAATTGCCTCAATTTCGGCTCTTGTAATTTTAGGATTATACGCGATAATTGCAAGAGTTTCTATTGCAGCTTGTGATAAATTTGGTTTATTTCTTTTATCAAATATGCTATACAAATACTCATAATATTCTTGTTTTGTGCATAACTGATAAGCTTCGCCAACATTTATAATTTGTAAGCCTCTTTCTTCATTTTTATAATCTTCTTTCATACTTTCTACTACAGTAATTATTTCTTCTGAACTAGCCTCTAATGCTGACATAAGTTCTGTTATTTTAACTTCTCTGCCAGCTGAAAAAAGTATTGATTCAATTACTCCTTTTGATTTATTTATTTCCATTTATCTCTACAAATTCCTTTTATTTTTATTTTAAAAACTATTATATATTATCACACGAATTACGCATTATGTCAAGAAAGATTAACATTTCTTAATATCGAATTTTATTGACATTATTTTTTTATTATGCTAATATAATTATAGTTTGAGGTGATTCTTATGGAAGAAAATAAAAATATTTTAAAAGATGAAAATATTGATGAAAACAATGAACAGAAAAAAATAGAAGTTATTACAGGAGATGGAGATTTAAACATCTCTCCTGTTTATAATCATATTGAAGTTGAAAAACCAAAGCCAAAAGACACTCGTGAAGTGATAGTTCCAGAAGTAAAAGACACTGTTAATAAAGCTGACACAACAGAGTAAAAAAATAGAGTATTGATAAATACTCTATTTTTTATTTATATAGCTTCTTTGTTTTCTTCTTTTTCTTCTTCTTCATTTCCATCTTGATTTGCAATTTCTAAGCTAGATACAGAAACTTCATAAGCAACTCTTTTTTCTACAGTTCCATCTTCATATTTCTTTTCATATTCTCTTGATTGAACTCTACCTATTATTCTTACTTCTGTTCCTACTGCAACATTTTCACAGAATCTAGCATTTCTTCCCCATGCAATACATGGAATGTAGTCTGATTTATTATATGCTCTATTAACTGCTAATAAAATGTCTGAAATTTCTCTTCCAAATGGTGTTTTTCTATAAATTGGTTTTTTACAAATATAACCATCTAGTATAACTTCATTTGAAACATTTTCTCTTCTTGCTTCTTCGTCTTCTTCATTTTCTTCTAGGAATTGAATGTCTTTTACAAATACAGTTAATATTAATCTATTTTTCTCATTGTCATAGCTGTTATATGATCTAAATTGTCCGTCTATTTGTAAGTTAGTTCCTATAGCCAAATCTTGATTTGTTAATAATCTTTCTGAAATTGTTACTGGAATAATATCTGCATTTCCGCTTAAACGTGCTACACTTAAGTCAAATATGTAAAATTTTTCTCCATAAATTTCATGACTAAATCTTTTTTCACTTGTTACCTTTCCAACCAATCTTAAATGGTTATTATCTTCATAATTTGTATTCAATTTAATTTCCTCCCTACATTTGTTTCTTAAATTAGTTTATTCATAATCCGTAAAATTTAGACTAACAACTAGTCACATTTTCTATTATACTACGTTTTTTTGGTTTTGTCTACATAAAATGTTATTTTTTTCTTTTATTTTATTTTTACACTATTTCTCATATATTTCTTCAGTTATTTGACTTATATATTTGTGTACCATTATTATCAATTACATAGTTATCTTTATATATTAAATCTGATACTTTAACTAATTCATAACCTTTATTTTTTATATTGTTTATTATCATTTCTAAACTATCTGCGGTATGTGTTGTTCCATTATGCATTAGAATAATACTTCCACTGTCTAATTTATTTTCTATTTTCCTCCACATTTCTTCTCCTGTAATTCCTGTATAATCTAATGTATCTACATTCCATTGTATTGGTACATGACTAGCTGATTTGGCAGCACGGATAACTATATTATTGTATTCTCCATAAGGAGCTCTATATAAAATTGTTTTATTACCTGTAAGTTTTTCTATTTTACTAGATGTTGCTTCTATTTCTTTTACATTTGCATCATCACTTAAATTATTTACATGTGGATGTGTATTTGAATGATTTGCAATTTCATGACCTTCTTTTGCAATCTTTTTTACCTCTTCTGGAAATTTATCCACCCAGGATCCAACCATAAAAAAAGTTGCTTTTACATTGTTATCTTTCAATGTTTTTAATATTTTATCTATGTCATCTGCATTCCAGTAACAATTACTTTTATGATAGATTGTACTGAAAATTAAAAGCAGATTTTATCCACTTAACACTATACTGTAAATTTATAATTTATTTTTATATTTTCTTTATTTATAATTTCTATACTATCTATTAAATTAAGCATTATATTTCTATTAATATCTTTGAAACTAACTATTTCTTTTATATATTTCATTAATTCATTTTCTTTATTATTTTCAAAATCACTCAATTTAATATTTAGCTTTTCTGTTTTTTCTATTAATTCTTGTTTTTCTTTTTTGTAACTTTCCGTAAAAGAAACAAATTCTTCTGTATTAAGTAAACCATTTACTCTATCTTCATAAGCTGTTTTTATTATTTTTGCTATTTCTTCTATTCTTCTGTTATTATCTGCAACTTTCTTTTGTAACATTTTTTTGTCATTATTAATTTTAGTTTTATCTATTGAATTTATTAGCTTTTCTTTATCAATTTTTTCTTGCAGAATTTTTCTTAAATCTTGCACTACAAATTCATTTAAAATGCTTTCTCTTACTGCAATTCTTGTGCAATAATCTTTTCCATATCGATTATACATACTACAAATTGCTACCATATCATTCTTTAGTCCACTTTGAACCTGATATGTATATTTATTATGACATCGTGGACAATATAAAAGCCCTGCTAATAAATGTTCTGAATTTTCTTTTTTATGTATGTTATGTGCTTTTCTTTTTAATATGTCTTGTGCTAATTCATAAGTTTGATTATCTATAATTGGATCATGTGCTTTTTCTTTAATTAAATGTTCTGATTTTGGCAGCAACCTATATTTTTTTACTTTATAACTCACCATTTCACCTTGACGTTGAATTAGGTCTCCAGTATAAACTTTATTTGTAAGAATTTTTTTTATGGTATTGTGTCCCCATAAACCAGATATTGTTTTACAATGATAGTTGCAACTTTGTTGCTTATACACAGATGGACAAGGTATTTTTCTCTCATTTAATCTATGTGCTATATATGCTAATCCATTACCATTTACATATTCATTAAATATGTATTTAACTATTTCTGCAGCCTCTTCATCTATTACTAATTTGGTAATATCATTTGGATTCTTCTTGTATCCGTATGGTGCAAATGCACCTATAAACTCACCTTTTTCAGCTTTTGTTCTTTTTACTGTTCTTACCTTTTTAGAAATATCTTTTGCATACATATCATTTACAACTGACATAAAAGGTCCAATATCATTATTACTATTTTTTGAATAAGTGTCTATTCCATCATTTACTGCAATATATCTTACATTTTTAGTAGGAAAATATTTTTCTAAATAATAACCAGTATCTATGTAGTCCCTTCCTAAACGAGACAAATCTTTGGTTATTACCATATCTATTTTTCCTTGCTCTATATCTTCTTTTAACCTTATAAATGATGGTCTATTAAAGTTCGTCCCCGTGAATCCATCATCTATGTAAATATCTATTAATAACCAATTAGGCTGTTTCGTCACATATTTCGTTAGAAATTCTTTTTGATTTATAATGCTTTCTGAGGTTCCGACTTCCTTCATCATCTCTTGAAAGTCTTAAATAAAGTCCGTACTTTATATGTTTTACTTTCTAATATGCTTGTATCTAAATTCATTTGTTTCCATCCCTTCCTTCTTGTTTTAGATGACAAGTTATTTTAGAATTTTTTGTTGCGTGAATTCTAACTCTTCTTCATTTATATTGCAAGTCTTTTCTTGTATGTATATTGGTAATAGTATTTCCATAATTTCTTGTAATGTTTTTCCTTCGTGTAAAAAAGTTCGCGTTACATTCATTTCCACCTCTTTCTTTTTAAATGTATATGTCTCTACATATAATTTATTACTTCAAAAAAACAGATATAGATTATTCTTTATCTGTTACGACCAACAAAAAAGAGTTCAGCACTTTTTAGCTAAACTCCATCTTCCATATTGGTTAATTTTTGTATCACATTTCTCTTACATAAATTTATAATATACTATTTTTTAATACTGTATTAGTAGACTTTTTGATAACACTTTTATTGCATAACTACACTATACAATATTTAATAAATATTGTACTTTGCAACTTTTTGCTAACAAATTTTTTATATAAGAAATCTGTAAAGCAATTTAAAATTGTTCTACTTTATGTGACTATTATATACATATTTCCACATTTGGTCAATGCATTTTTTGTTTTTTATAAATTACTCCTAAAAGTCTATTAATTTGCTTGATAAAAGCTCTTAAAAGTATTAACATAAAAATATTAATTTACCACTATTTTCCATAAGATTATAACAAGAGAAGGTATAACATGAAAAAAATGTCTTACTATGATAGTATTATAACCGCAAAACAATTTTCAGCAGTAGACATGAAAGCTGGTAAAACAATATGGTTTTCTCGTTCACGGTCTCCACAGCATCTTTATCCCTTAACAGAAAAAGATTATGGAAGGAAAAGAAAATGAACTCGAAAATTTAATGCATGGAAAAAGTGCAAAATTTATTATGGAAAATTGTCCCAAAAACTGTACAGAATGTTGTTCTTTTAAAGATAATAATTTTATGGAAAGTCTGTGGCACGTATTGAAACTCCATGAAAATTTGGAGGATGTGAAATTTATCACTCATTACTAGTTAGCCAATAAATACAAAATAAAGGATTCCTTTTTTGGAATCCTTTTATTTAAAATTCTTCTTAATTTTTTCAATGCAATCCAATAATTCTTTCTTATACTCATCATTTATATTTAAATTTTTTTTTGCATAAACTCCCATTTCGCCAAAATTTGCGTGAAACTGATAAGTCCACTCATGTCTTGGTATAAAATTAATATGTAGGTTTCCTGAACTTGCTTCATCTTGATATATCATTATTTTTTCAAACCCCGTCTTATGCATTGCCTTTAATAACCTATTTGCTAAATCTATTAATTTTTCTCTTTCTTCTTCTGTTAGATCTACTATTGTCAGGGTTTCCTTGTTTATAGCTAATATCATATATCCTTTTATAGGAATTTCTGGATCTGTTGCAATATTAAATAAACCATCATCATAAATATAACCACCTGGAAAATTTGTTATTTCATGTTTTGCTATAGCTGAACTTAGACTGCCTTCAAATTTCATATCCTGTCCCAACCAATTAACAATTTTATTCATATTATTAAACCTCTTTCTCATATTTTTTCTGTATAAAATCTTTTAAACAATTTAATTCAAATTCGAATTCATATCTAGTGAATGTAGTTTCTTTTTTATTATTTTCTCCTATAGAATGTATAATTGTTTTATTACAATTCAATAATATATTTCTATAAAGTGGATTTTGTATAGCTGAAATATATAATTCGTCTATTAATAATTCATATTCTTTACTTTCTCTCTTTATCGGCTTACCTTGCCAATAAATCTCCCCTGTTTCTTTCCAGTTATAACTGCTTGCTGCTTTTATATGAACAGCTTGTGTTCCATAATATGCAAATACATAATTTTGTACTTTTTTGTCTTTAAATTTTATTCCTTGAAAAAAATTTTCAATGCTATTTAATTTTTTTCCCCTAAATTTGAAATTATATGGAAATAAATTTGAAAGCATTTGTGGAAAATCTCCTCTATTCCTATATCCAACATCAACCCATTTTTCAGTTTCACTAATTTTATTTCCATCATTATCTTGAAGCAATTCATCTTCACAGTAAATACAATTATCTTTTTCTGTTAATTCTTTTAAAACAAATTTATAATTCTTTTTATAGTCTAAAAATTCTTTTAATTCTTTCTTTACTCTACTCATCTCTACTCCTATCCTGAGATTTAAAATCTCTTATCATCTCTTTAATTTGCTTTTTTAAATTCATACATAAAAAAGCTGAACTTTTCTTTATTTTATCATATCTTCTAACAGTTTCATATATTATTTAATATTTTTATAATATCATTGTTTTAAATCTCAATAAATTAAATTTAAACAAAAAGTTCTAAATAACTTGTTTCTTATTTTCTATCACAAAAGTAATTGTTACCATGCACAATTAATTGTGAGTGATATTTTTTTCTGATCTGTTTTAACATTATAAATTGGTAATTCCCTTACTGTTGAAGATGTTATTACAGCATTTTCATTTGTTACAGAAAATGCTATTCCAAAAAGAATTACTATAGTAGAAAATGCAACTAAATATGAGAATATTTTTTGCCTATTAAAAACAATGAACATATTGTTACCTCCAAAATTTTATAGTAACAATATATTCATTGCTTGTTTCTTTTATGATTAATTCAAAAATTCTAATTCTTCTTTAACTTGCTTTGCCTTTACTTCTTCTCCTAATAATTTACTTGCAACTTCATTAAATTTACATTCTGTTTCTGTAAGATATATATCTAGTTCTTGTTTTTTATTTTGTGCAACTTCATTTCTATCTGATAATATATTTTTTGTCTCTTTTGCAACATGTTCTCCTATATTTATAATTTCTACTTTGTTTCCTATTTTTTTCCTTATTACTTTAGTTAATAAAGGATAATGTGTACATCCTAAAATAAGTAAATCAATTTTATTAAAAGGTTGTAAATATTCATTTATTGCTAATTCTGCAATTTTATTATCATTCCATCCCTCTTCAACCATTGGTGCTAATAATGGGCATGCTATACTTTGAACATTTGCATCATCAATTGCATTTATAATTGCATTTTCCCAACCTTTGCTTCTAATTGTTCCCGCAGTTGCAATTACTCCTATTTGTTTTTTTCCTGTTTCTTTTATGTAATTTACTGTTGGAGTTATAACTCCAACTATTGGAATATTATATAAATCTTTTACTTCCTCTAAAGCTTGACTTGTTGCCGTTCCACATGCAATTACAACTAATTTCATACCTTTACTTATTAAAAATTCTATTCCGTTTTTAGTAAGTTCTATTATACTTTCTTTTGATTTACTTCCATAAGGAAATCTTTTTGTGTCCCCAAAATATACAAAATTTTCGTTAGGTAGTGTTTTCATTAATTCTTTTAAAACTGTCATTCCACCTACTCCTGAGTCAAATACTCCTATTGCATTGTTATTCATAATTTCCTTCCCTTCTTTTTTATTTTATACATTATACTGCAATGTTTAAATTTTTACCATATTTTTGATTAATAATCTTTCATACACAATTTGTCGAAATTTGCATAATATATATTAAAAATAGAAAGGAAGGAATTATAATTATGGATTTTGATAAAAATATATGCCCAGTTTTAAATGTGGACGGTGTTATGGCTACTGGAAAACAATATGACCTCGAAATAAATTTACCAGAAGATAATAGAACTGTAATTTACGGAATAATTAAAGACTGCTACAAAGAACCTGTTTGTGATGCAGTAGTTAAACTTGTTGAAGTTGTTTGTGAACATGGAGAAGAAGAAAGAAGACCTGTTTCTCATACTTTTACAGATAAAAATGGTGAGTTTGTTTTTGGACCTCTATGCGCTAATCGTTTATATGAAATTGAAGTATGGGTTGACCGAGTAAAACATTGTAAAGTATGTACTTCATGTAAACACGAAGGAAAATGTTTAAAAGGTATTGAATTAAATTGTCCTCCATGTCACGAAAAACCTGATCATTGTGATAATCATAATGACCAACCTTGTAATAAACCATGTAGATAAAAAAGATGACCTTATTTTTAAGGTCATCTTTTTTCATTATAGTATTCCCATTCTTTTTGCTATTTTTTTACCCTTTTTCATCATTTTTCTTTTGTTATCTCCCATTGCCTCAGAATACATCATTGCAACACCAGCAGTTACAATTCCACCTATTAACATACCTTTTACAAACTTCATTTTGTCTCATCCTTTCATATTACATTTTTGATTACTTCTAGTATGTCCTTTTTCTTTTTTTATATACGTTTTATACCAAGAATAAATTTCATATATAGCAATTATTAATAAAAATATACCAAACATTTTTCTTAATAGCTCCACATTCATTTTACTACTAAGTTTAGCACTTATAATAGTTCCTATAATTCCAGCTACTAATACAATCCAGCTTTCTTTAATATTAATATTTTTATTTTTTATTCCAATAAAAACTGATGTAACTGCTGTAGGAATAAAAAACACTAAGTTTGTTGCTTGTGCAGTATGTTGATTTAACCCTAAAAAAATTGAAAGGAGAAGAATTAATATTGTTCCTCCTCCCATTCCCATTCCGACTAAAAATTCCAGAAATGAAACCTATTAGTATTTCAATCATTGGTATACATCCTTATATTTAAAATAGCATATTATAACTCGCATAAATTAAAAAAATCGCAAAAATAATTTTTAAATATTTATCGTGCACCTTATTTAATAGTATTGCTCCTACTGCTCCTCCTAGTATTCCACCTATCGCACAATATAAACCGGTTTTCCAATTTATCAAATTATTTTTTGAATAAATTATTGCAGTTGTTATTACCATTGGTAATATACAAAATATAGAAGTCGACCTTGCTTTTTTAGGTTCCATTTTTAGCATATACATAAATGCTGGAACTAAAATTAGTCCTCCTCCTGCAGTGAAAAGTCCACTAATAACTCCTGCACTAACCCCAATTAATATTTTTTTAAAATTATTTTTCGAATTCTTTTCCATTTAATATTAGTATGTATTTTTTTATATCTAATTATACTTCAATTAATTTAAATTTTCTTTTGCCTTTTGTATTTCCTTTTCCGCAATTTCAGTAAGCACTAAATCACATTTTAGCATTTGTGTAATAATATGCTTTCTTAAGCATTCATCAGCTATACTGTCTGTCGCATCTAAGAATTTTTGTAAATTTTCTAAATATCTTTTGTTTTTTTCTTTCCAATCTCTGTTGCTCTTCAGTTGTCCTTCTTTTTTTAAAATATCTTTAAACATTATAACCCACACCTCTTTCGCTTCAATTACTTTAAGATTAGTTTTAATTACTTTTATCGTTATGTTGTTTTTATAATATGTAATTTTAATATATCTCATGTTAAAATACAAGTACTCGACAAAATGAGACAAAGTTTGTCCTTAAACTATAATAGAGAGGTTGAATTACATGATTAAAATAAAATTGTCTGACTTGCTTGGAAAACATAAAATGACTCAGAAATCATTAGCAGACGCAACTCACATTAGACCTGCTACCATTTCAAAAATGTATTATGAGGAAACTAAACGAATTGATGTCCAACAATTAAATAATATTTGCAAGGTATTTAATTGTGAAATTTCTGATTTATTAGAATATATTCCAGACACAAAAGATAAATAATGTTTTAGTTTATATTTACTAATAAGTTTAACTGATTATATCAAAAGATACTAGCAAAAGCTAGTATCTTTTATATATTATTGATATTTTTTTATCATTTTTTCTATACTATTTACTAAAATTTCAACCTCTTCTTTTGTATTGTCTTTTCCAAATGTTGTTCGTAATGATCCTTCTATCATATAATTTGGAATCCCAATAGCTGTTAAAACATGTGAAGGCAATGCATTGCCTGTGCTACACGCTGAACCTGCTGATGCACAAATTCCAATTTCATCTAAGTCTAAAAGTAGTTGTTGAGCATTTATATTTGGAAACGAAAAATTAGCATTTCCAGGAAGTCTGTTTTTTCTATCTCCATTTAATTTTGCTTCAGGAATTTTTTGTTCTATTTGTTCTATATAAAAATCTCGTAATGTTTGTAAATGGCTATTATATTTATCATACTTTAAATATATATTTTCAATTGCCTTGCCTAATCCCACAATTTCTGCTATATTTTCTGTACCTGCTCTTTTATCTTTTTCTTGATGTCCTCCATCTTGAATTTTTTCAAATTTCACTCCATTTTTTACATATAATGCTCCTACTCCTTTTGGTGCATAAAACTTATGTCCTGACATTGATAAACTATCTATATTCATTTTCTCTACATCTATTTTCAGGTTACCAATTGCCTGAACAGCATCTGTATGAAATATAATATTCTTATCTTTAGCAATTTCACCTATTTTTTCAATTGGCTGAATAGTTCCTATTTCATTATTGGCTGTCATAATAGTTATTAAAATTGTGTTTTTATTTATTGCATTTAAAAGTTGATTAATATCCACAAAGCCTTTGTCATCAACATTTAAATATGTTACATTAAAACCGTTTTTTTCTAATGCTTTACAAGAATTTAATACAGCATGATGTTCTATTTTACTTGTAATTATATGATTGCCCTTATCTTTATTAGCAATAGCTATACCTTTTATAGCTAAATTATCGCTTTCACTTCCACAAGAAGTAAAATAAATTTCACTTTGCTTTGCGTTTATAGCATTTGCTACTCTTTTTCTTGCAAGTTCTATTGCTCTTTTAGATTGTCTCCCAATAGAATACATTGCTGATGCATTTCCATATTGAATTTCAAAATATGGAAGCATTTCTTCTAGAACTTCTCGACTAACAGGTGTAGTTGCAGCATGATCAAAATACAAAGTTCTCATATTTTTTCCCCTTTTCTTTAATATGAAGTCTTATATTTATTATATGCAAAATTTACTATTTTATTTACCCTTATTAGATAACTTCTAAACAAAAAAATGATGATTTTTGACTTTACCTTTAAAGTCATTAAAATCATCATTTTTTTATTGTATTTTTTTCACTCCACCTTGTTACTCTAACATTTTGATATGCTTGTAATACTTCTGAATACTTTCTATATTCATCTTCCCATATTATTGATGGAATTTTATCATAAGCAGCAAATACTTTTTCCGCTTCAGATAAAAATATTATTTGCTCTTGTGGACTCATAATTTTATATCTTTTAGAAAATTTATATAACTGGTCTAACATTTGGTTTGCTTGAATAAAGCTCCAAAAATCTTTTACTTTTATTCCTGCCATTCTAATCTGCAAAACAGCTGTAGCAACCAATGCAAATACAATAAACACCAGTAAACAAATTAATGTCATTATTTCCATTTTATTTTTCCTCTTCATAAGTTTTTTTCATTGTATCATTATTTTATTTTTTGTGCAATATTATTTAAAATGATTTTATATTTTTAGGTTGTAAATTAAAAATATATGATATAATAAATTTCAAATATTTAATAAAAAGGATGGTATTATGGATCGTTTTGAACAAACCAAGAAAGCTGGACTTTATGGTATAATTGGAAATATATTTTTATTAATAATTAAAGGAACTGTTGGTTTTATTTTTAGGAGCCAAGCTATGATTGCAGATGCAGCCAACAGTGCAGGAGATATATTTGCATCTCTTATGACTTTTATTGGAAATAAAATTGCAAGTACACCTGAGGATGATAATCACAATTTTGGTCATGGAAAAGCAGAATATCTATTTTCTATGTTTATTGCAATTTCAATGATTGTAATTGCTTTTAAACTTCTATATGATTCTATATATACATTAATTCATGGAAGTAATTTAAGTTTTTCTTGGCTTTTGGTAGCTGTTTGTATAACTACTATTATTGTAAAATTATCTCTTTATTTATATACATCAAGATTAGCAAAAAAATACAATAATATTTTATTAGAAGCTAATAAAAAAGACCATTTTAACGACTGTATTGTAACAACTCTTACATTAATTTCTATCTTATTTACATTAATAAATATATATTGGTTTGATAGTATAGTTGGTATAATAATCTCTGTATGGATTTGTTTTACTGGTGTAAAAATATTTATGGAAAGTTATAATGTTTTAATGGATATTTCTATAGATTCAGAAACCAAAGACATAATTTTAAATTTATCTCGTAATTATAGTGAAATTCAAAAACTAGATGCCATTTCTTCTACACCTGTTGGATACAGGTATATTGTGGTTTTAACTATATATGTTGATGGAAATATGTCCACTTTTGATAGTCATAGCTTAGCCGATAAATTCGAAAAAGATGTAAATTCTTTAGATAATATTTATAAAGCAATAGTTCATGTAAATCCAATTTAAAAACTCTCAGAAAAATTCTGAGAGTTTTTTATTATTTTATTACTATTTTATCATCTTCTGCTTTTATAATTGCTTTTTTATTTTGTTTAATATTTCCATCAAGTATTTCTTCTGCAACTCTATCCTCTAGTATATTTTGAATAGCTCTTTTTAATGGTCTTGCACCATAATTTGTATCAATTCCTTTTTTAGCAATTAATTCTTTTACACTATCTTCTATTTCAAGGTTATATCCTTTTTCTTGCATTCTTTTTGTTACTTGATTTATCATAATATCAATTATTTGTTTTATATCTTCATTATTTAATTTATGGAAAACTATTATTTCATCTATACGGTTAATAAATTCAGGTCTAAATTGTTTTTTTAGTTCTCCCATAACGTCTTTTTTAATGCTTTCATATTCTTTTTGTGTTTCATCTTTTTTATCAACAGCTGAAAATCCTAAAGTAGTTTTGTCTGTAATTAATCTTGCTCCAATATTTGACGTCATTATTATAACAGTATTTTTAAAGTTAACTGTTCTTCCTTGTGCATCTGTTAATCTACCATCATCCAAAATTTGAAGTAACATATTCATTACATCTGGGTGTGCTTTTTCAATCTCATCAAATAGAATTACTGAATATGGTTTTCTTCTAATTTTTTCTGTTAATTGTCCTCCATCATCAAATCCAACATATCCTGGAGGTGAACCAATTAATTTAGATACAGAATGACCTTCCATGTACTCAGACATATCAATTCTAATCATTGCATCTTCATTTCCAAATAAGCTCTCTGCTAATGCTTTTGAAAGTTCTGTTTTACCAACACCTGTTGGTCCTAAAAATAGAAACGAACCAATTGGACGGTTTGGATCTTTTAATCCAACTCTTCCTCTTCTAATAGCTTTTGCTACTGCTTCTACAGCTTCATTCTGTCCAATTACTCTTTGATGTAATGTTTTTTCTAAATTTTTTAATTTTTCATTTTCGCTTTGAGTTAATTTTTTTACAGGTACACCAGTCCAACTAGCAACTACTTCTGCAATATCTTCTTCATTCAAAGCTGTAACATTTTTAGTATTTTTATTTTGCCATTTTTCTTTTTCTTTCTGTAGTTTTTCTTTTTCTTCTTTTATTTTATCACGTAAAATTGCTGCTTTTTCAAAGTCCTGAACTCTAATTGTATCTTCTTTTTCTTTATCAAGAGTAACAATCTCATCTTCTAATTTTTTTAAACTTTCTGGTTGAGTATATGTTTTCATTTTAACCCTAGATGCAGCTTCATCAATTAAATCTATTGCTTTATCTGGTAAAAATCTATCATTTATATACCTTGTAGATAGCTCTACTGCTGATTTTATTGCTTCATCAGTTATTTTCACATTGTGATGTGCTTCATATTTATCACGAATTCCTTTTAATATTTCTTCTGTTTCTGCTTTAGTAGGTTCTCCAACTGTTACTGGACTAAAACGTCTTTCCAAAGCACTATCTTTTTCAATATATTTACGATATTCATTTAGTGTAGTTGCACCAATTACTTGAACTTCTCCTCTTGCAAGAAGTGGTTTTAAAATATTAGCTGCATCAACTGCACCTTCTGCTGATCCTGCTCCAACAATAGTGTGAACCTCATCAATAAATAATATAACGTCTCCTGATTTTCTGACTTCCTCTAGACATTTTTTAATTCTTTCTTCAAAATCGCCACGATATTTTGCTCCTGCAACCATACTAGCAATATCTAAGCTTACTACCCTTTTATTTTTTAGCATTTCAGGTACATCTTCAGAAATTATTTTTTCAGCTAGTCCTTCTGCAACAGCTGTTTTACCAACACCTGGTTCACCAATTAAGCAAGGATTATTTTTTGTTCTTCTTGACAAAATTTGTATAACTCTTTGAATTTCAGTTTTTCTTCCTATAACTGGATCTAGCTTTCCTTCAGCAGCTTTTTTTGTTAAATCAGTACCATATTGATTTAATGTTGGTGTTTGATTATAGCTTCCTCTTCCCTTTCCATTTGATTGTTTTTCATTTATATTTGCATTCTCGTCTTCATTTATAACTTTAATAATTTCATTATATAACTTTTGAGGATTTACGCCTAAATCTAACATTATTCTAACTGCAATACTATCTCCTTCACGCATAATTCCTATAAGTAAATGTTCTGTTCCTATAAATTCAGAGCCAAACTTTCTAGCCTCTAAAAATGCATTTTCAATAACTCTTTTTGAACGAGGTGTAAAGCCTATTTCTTGTCTATTTTGTATAGGAGTTCCTTTGCCAACTAAAGCCTCTATTTCTTCTTCAATATTTTCTGGTGTAACTTCTTGAAGATTCAATACTTGGCTTGCAACTCCACTACCTTCCTTTACTAATCCATATAAAATATGTTCTGTTCCTATATAATTATGTCCAAAATCAGCTGCTAGCTCTCCTGAAAGTTCTAGCGCTTTTTCTGCACTATTTGTAAATTTGTACATCATATAAACACACTTCCTTTCTATTTATTATGTTTTATCATTTATTATTTTCTTTATAATTTCTGCTCTCTTTATGTCTCTTTCATATCCCTCCAATTTTTCTCCTATATATTTTTGTAAATTTGCAGATTGAATATATAAATATAATTTACTTACTTTAGTATCATCTAACTCTTTAATTATGCCCAAGTCAGTTCCAAGTTTAACATAAGATAACAATTTTCTTGCTTCATTTAGTGAAATTTTAGTAGCATAAGCCAAAGTTCCATAAGCACGATAAACTTTATCCTCCAAATCAATTGAGTTCTTTGCTAAATATTTTCTTACAGTTCTTTCTTGTTCCATAACTTTTTCAACTATAATATTTAAACTTTTAACAATATCTTCTTCAGTAATTCCTAAAGTTTGATTATTTGAAATTTCATAAATATCACTTCTATTTTGTGTTTCATCACCATATAGTCCATAAATGTTCATTCCAAAATTATTAACAACATTTAGTATTTTATTTATATTGTTTGTCATTGTTAATGCTGGTAAATGTACTATTACTGAAGCTTTCATTGCTGTACCAACATTAGTTGGACATGCTGTTAAATATCCATACTTTTTACTAACTGCATAAGGTAAAAGTTTTGCAATTTTTTCATCAATTTCAACAGCTAAATTTTTCAAATTTTCAAGCTCAAGACCTGAACTAAAAAATTGCATTCTTATATGATCTTCATCATTTATCATTATGCAAATGTTTTCTTCATCATTTATTAAAATTGCTCCAACTTTTGCTTTATTCATTGCAAATTCTGCTGTAATTAGATTCTTTTCAATTAAGCTTATTTTAGTAACATCATCTAAATCATTTAAATCAATAAACTTTAATCCATAACCTATACTTGGAGTAATTTCTTTTACTTTATTTTTAACTTCTTGTGCTTGCTCTTTTGAAAACTTAGTTGTAAATGGTATATTATTAAAATTTCTAGCAAGTCTTATTCTTGAACTAACCACAACATCTGAATCTTTTCCATTTTGTAAATACCAATTTAACATATTTCCTCCCTTTTGCCCTTATATGGCTAAACTATTTTTATTCATTTAAATTTTAATTTGAAAGTTTTTTTATTTCATCTCTTATTTTTGCAGCATCCTCGTATCTTTCTTCTTTAACCGCTTGTTTTAATTCACTTTCTAACTTTTCAACTTTATCTTCTTTTTCTGTTTTTTTACTTTTTGCTTTTTCATTTTTATTTACCTTCTCGGTAATATTTTCATCACCTTCTGTTACTTTTTCGCATCTTCCTACATGACCAGTAGAACCATGTATTTTTTTAAGTACTTGTTCTAATGGGTCTGAAAATATATCATAACAATTTGCACATCCTAATTTTCCACTATTAGCAAATTCATCATAAGTCATTCCACATTTATTGCATTGTAATGTATTTGTTTTTACAAAACTAGGTAAAAAACTATTCTCTGATGCTACACTTAAAAAGTCTCCTAAAAAACTAGAAAAGTTTATTGGCATATTAAAATCTAAACTTTCTAATCCCAATTCTTTTGCACATTTATCACAAAGTGCCATTTCTTTTTTAACTCCATTTATTATTTGAGTATATCTAAAATTTACCTCATTTTTTCCACAATTTTGACATAACATAAAAATTACCTCCTTTAAATTTTAAATTATGTATGGTCATTAGTCTTCAACTAAATTAACTAACATGTTTTTAAATATTTTCGCTCTTAAGCTGTCCTTAATTTCTTGCGGTACAGTTAAAACATTATCACTAGTTGCTACCTTTAATAATTTTGCTTCTTTTTTAGATATAATACCTTCTGACAAAAAGTTACTTATAAAAATACCTACTTCTTGTGAAGTTATTTTATTATCTAAACTATTTATAACATGCATTAAATAATTGCTTTGTGTCACATTAACTTTTTCAATTCTAATATGGCCTCCACCACCTCTTCTGCTTTCTACATAATAACCTTGTGATGGTTTAAATCTTGTTGCTATTACATAGTTTATTTGAGATGGTACACAGTTAAATTGTTGCGCCAAGTCATTTCTTTGTATTTCAATTGTATCTTCTTTCTCAAACATCTGCTTTATAAATTCCTCTATTATATCTGACATTCTCATTTTCATTCTTTCCTTTGACTTTGACTTTCTTTGACCTATATAAATATTATACACTCTTTTTTTAGTTTGTCAATATATTTTTAAAATTTTTATTATAATTTTAAAAAAGCTGTCAAATAGTTAAATTGACAGCTTTCATTTATAAATTATTTATCCATTTTATAAATTCACTATATGTTTTTAAATCATCTTGTACTGCTTTTATATTTTTGGTTTCATCATCCTTGTTATTCACAGCGCCTATTCCTACAGTATTAAGATAATACAAATTACTCAATTTTGCCTTACCTTCTTGGTTTTTTTCTTCGCCTATAATTGCTCCATATTTTTCTTTAGCATTAATTATACTTCCCTTACTATAGCACTTTTCAATAATATCTTCTCTACCTTTATCATTAATAAATCCTACTATTCCACCAAAGGAATTTCTAAGTTCATCATTTTCAGAATATGCTGTTATACTTCCACTGTTATAGCATTCCATTAATGTTGAGTGTGATAATTTATTTTCTTTATTTCCAAGCATGCCTACTATTCCACCTAAAGTTGCTCTTCCCTTTACTTCATTTACATTACTACAATTCTTTATAGTTACTCCAATATAAGATGAGCCGGCTATTCCTCCAACACATTCTCTTCCAGTTACTTTTCCTTCATTATTACATCTCTCAATAGTACTTTTGCCTTCCACACTAGCCATAGTAACTCCAGATATTCCCCCAACGTAGTATGATTCTCCTTGTTCTGCCTTTACTGTAATATTTCCATAGTTAGTACACTCTATCAATTTAGTATTATTGGATAATCCACATATTCCGCCCATTTGCAAATAATTATTTGTTGAATAAGATATTACATTTCCAGTATTAGTACATTTTTCTATTTTTTCACCTGTGCATTGTGCCACAACACCTCCTACTGTATTGTTGTTTCCTTCCTTTAATACAACTGTCGTATTAAAATTGTGGCAATTTTCAACTATTCCTCCTCTTACAGCTCCTGCAATTCCACCTGTAACATTTATTCCCTCTATGTAACTATTTTTTATTGTTAGGTTTTTTACTGAATTACAGTTACCGAATATTCCATTAAACTTTTCTTTATTACTTATATATACTCCACATATATAATGGTTATTTCCCTCAAAAGTTCCTAACAATGGTTTTGAATTATTATGTCCGATCGGTATCCATTGCTTTCCAGATATTACTTTTCCATCTTTATCAAATGTTGAGCCAAGATTTAAGTCATCCATTAAATAAATTGTTGTTTCCTTTGTAATTGCTATTTCTTCAATTGTTGTATTATTATCAGTAATCATCTTTTTATCTTTTTCTGTTAATGTTTCATTTACATAGTTTGCAAAAAATTTCATTTGTGATTCATTATATATGTACCAATCGAATTTACCAGTTGTTTCATTTTTCTTTATTTCTGGCATTTCAGTCTTTTCTCCATCCCAGTCTGGTATATTCTCTTTTAAAAAGTTATTTATATTATTTAAACTTTCTAAATCACTTTTTTCTGCTGTTTCCCATTTATCTTTTGCATCTTGTGCCCTTTTTATTAAACCATTATCTCCAATTAGTGCATTTATTGATATACCAGCTAATATTAAAAGTACAACTATAGTTACAACTAGTGCAATTAAAGTAATACCCTTATTATTTTTAAATTTACTTTCATTTATTTTCCTCATTTTTTTCTCCTTTGCTTATTATTGTATTTCTTTTGTAGTATATCTATTTTGGGATCATAGTAAAATTATATCATATAATATAAAAATTTTGTATACTTTATATTAAAATTTATTTTAATTATTATAGTTATAATTCTGTATCCTTGTTAGTCATTTCTTCCATTTTTTTAACTTTGTTTTTTTGCTCTTCTAGCGTTATCCATGCAAAATATGATGATACAAACTCACCATATTTTGTTACATCTTCTTTGTTATTAATGTTTTTTGTTTCTTTTTTTATTTTAAAATCTTTACTCATAAATACACACTCTCCTATTAGTAATAGTTATGTGCATTTTAAGTAAGTTTATTCACTTAGAATATATTTTTCAATTGCCTTAGCAACCCCATCATCATTATTAGTATCTGTAATTACATTTCCCATTTTTTGAATATATGAAGCACTATTAGCCATAGTCACTCCTAAGCCAGCATTTTCAAGCATTGTTTGGTCATTAACATTATCTCCAATTGCAATTACTTCTTCCTTATTTATTCCTAATTTCTCTATTAAAAAGTTTATTGCATTCCACTTATTAGTATCTTCATTAGTAATTTCTGTATAGTAGTATTCTATAGAATATACTTCAGTTCCAAGCTTCATTAATTTTCTTGTCATGTGCCCAACATCCAATACATTTATCCCTTTTACATCTCTTAGCTTTCTTATTATACTTTTAAAAATTACATTGTTATCATCACAAATTGTCATTTTTGTATAGTCGGTTTCTTCTCTTTCTAATATATATTGGTAAACATTATCTGTAATATATAACTTAGTTTGCTTGTTATCTGGCTTATTAGCATTTTCATGATTATAAAATAATACATTATAGTTTAATGATTTTGTTATAATTCCTTTTTCAGTACAAATACTATAGTAAATGCTATTTTCTTCACAGATTTTTATTAACTGTAAAACTTTTTTCTGACTTAAAAATTTCTCATATATTCTTTCTTCATTTTTTAAGTCATATACAATAGACCCATTACCACAAATCATATATTCATTTGCATTTATTTCTGTTGCAAAGTTTCTTACTGACATTGTTCCTCTTCCAGAAGCTAACACAACTTTAGTGCCCAAATCCACTGCCTTTTGAATTGCATTTTTATTTCTCTCTGATACTTGCCCATAAGAGTCTAATAAAGTTCCATCTAAATCAATTGCCACTAGTTTATACATACTTACCTCTCTTACTCTCTTGTTTCAATCACATTATATTCTTTTACATTCCAAATTGTCAATGTATATTTTTTAAAACCACTTGCAAAAGAAATCTAAAACATATATAATAAGTCTATACCAATGAAAATATGTAAATTTGGAAGGAGAGATTGTTATGAACATTAAAATAGTATCTAAAGATCTAACAGCAACAGAGGCAATTAAAGATTATATTGGTAAAAAATCAGAAAGATTAGTAAAATATTTTGGTGAAGATTTTGATGTGACTGCAACTATAAAAACTGAAGGTGGTCTTCAAGTAGCTGAGATGGAGGTAAAAACTCCTACTGATAGATTCAGAGCAACAACTGAGCATAAGGATTTATACGCTTCTATTGATAAAGATATTGATATTTTAGAAGGTCAAATTAGAAAAATGAAAACAAAAAAAGATCAACAAAACATGACTGATTCTATTCGTATTAAAGAAATGGCTCATTCTGAAGAAGCTGTAGTCGAAGGAGAAATCATAAAAACAATATATTATGATATTAAACCTCTTTCACCTGAAGATGCAAAACTAAAATTAGAAGAAAGACCTCAAGACAAATTCTTAACATTTATTAATGTAGAAACAGGAAAAGTTAATGTAATTTATCGTTTAAAAGATAATAGTAACTTCGGTCTTATAGAACCAGAAGCTTAATTTAAAAGATGGGTTCCTAATTATATAGGAACCCTCTTTTATTGTATTAGAAAAATTCTGAAACTTTTCTAGTACAACAAATTCAAAGTATCATTTAAAACTATTTCATGTTATTTTCAGCTTGTTGAATCATTTTTCTAACCATGTTACCACCGATTCTACCAGCATCTTTAGAAGATAAATCTCCATTGTATCCTTGTTTTAAATTAACACCTACTTCATTTGCAACTTCATATTTGAACTTGTTTAAAGCTTCTTTAGCTTCAGGAACTACTGATTTATTGCTATTTGTCATATTTTTCACCTCCTAGAATGTGATTGTTTTTGTTTTTGAAAAAACTCTTTTGCTTTTTCATTATTTATAATGCACGTTTAAAAAATTTTTAAACTGGTAAATTTTTGTATATTTTTCAATCAGTTTTCAAAAAAGCCTTGTCAAAAACCTTATTACATGATATAATATTTTAGTCAATTTATGAGAGCTTAAAAGGGAGGTGCAAAACATGCCAAATATAAAATCAGCAATAAAACGTGTTAGTGTTATTGAAAAGAAAACTCTTAGAAATAATATGATTAAATCAGGATATAAATCTGCAGTTAAAAAATTTGAACAAGCTGTAGAAGCTGGAAATAAAGAAGAAGCTACAAAATTATTAGCATCTGCTACAAAAAAAGTAGATCAAGCTTGTACAAAAGGTGTTATTGTAAAAAACACAGCTGCTAGAAAAAAATCTAACATGGCAAAAAAATTAAATGCAATGAATGCATAAGCTTAAAAAATTGTGCACAGTTTTTTAAGGTGTAAAAGATGCTAGAAATAGCATCTTTTTTTATGCAAATGGCACAAATTTCCTTTGTTTTTCTTTTAATTTTATGTTAACATTTAATTATAATGTATTTTAATTAAGTGAGGGATTTAAAGTGAAACAAATATTATTAGAATTTAAGAATTTGGATAATACTATTATTAATTTGATGAGATCTGGTATCAAATTTTCTTTTTTACTTATTATTTTTGCAAGTATCATTTTATTAATTTATGATTTTTTATTTACATACCCTATTATCTATTATGTCGGGTTTTCATTATTTAAAACAAGCTTATTTTTTATGGCAGGATTTGTCATTTTTGCATTTGCATTTAATAAAATAAAAGCAGAAATCAGTTAAAAATGTGCCATTGGGGACGGAGAATTTTGGCACACAAATAATTATTGTGTGCCAAAATTCTCCGTCCCCAATGGCACATTTTATTTATTTAACTCATCTAAAAATAACTTATTAAGCATTTGAGGATTAGCCTTACCCTTAGTCTCCTTCATTGCTTGACCAACTAAAAATCCTAATGCTCTATCTTTTCCTGCTTTGTAATCTGCAATAGATTGTGGGTTATTTTCTAGTATTTTTAATACTATTTCTTTTATAGCTCCCTCATCTGAAATTTGTATCCATCCTTTTTCTTTTACTATTTCTTCAGGATTTTTTGGATTCTCAAATAATTCTTCTAATACTTTTTTACCAATTGCAGAACTTATTGTTCCTTTATCAATTAGTATAATCATTTCAGCTAATTGTTCTGCTGTAAATGGAATTTGAGATGGCTCAAGTTCTTTTTCATTTAATATCCTTGAAACATCTGAGAGCAACCAGTTTGCTACTGATTTTGCATTATTACATATTGATAATGCTTTTTCAAACATGTCTGACATGTGTTTTGAAGCTGTTAACATCCTTGCATCTTTTTCAGATAAACTGTATTCTGTTAAATAACGTTCTTTTCTGCTTTCTGGTAATTCTGGTAAATTGTTTTTTATGTTTTGAATATATTCATCTGATAATCTAATTGCTGCTAAATCTGGCTCTGGAAAATATCTGTAATCTTGTGCATCTTCTTTATCTCTCATTGAAAATGTTTTACCAGATATATCATCCCATCTTAAAGTTTCTTGGTCAATTTTTCCTCCATCTTCAAGAACATCGACTTGTCTTTGTGCTTCATATTCAATTGCTCTTACAATTGACCTAAAAGAGCTCATATTTTTCATCTCTGTACGTGTTCCAAACTCTTTGCTTTCTTTTCTCATAACAGAAACGTTAACATCTGCTCTTAATGAACCTTCTTGCATTTTACAATCTGATACTTCAATATATTCTAGTATAGATTTTATTTTTCTCATATATGCTTCTGCTTCTTTAGCTGAACGCATATCTGGTTCTGAAACTATTTCTATTAGTGGAACTCCTGCTCTGTTTAAATCTACTAAACTTCCAGCTCCAAATTCATTATGATTTAATTTTCCTGCATCTTCCTCAATATGTATTCTTGTAATTCCTATTGTTTTCTTTTCACTATCTAATACAATTTCTACATTTCCGTGTTCACATAGAGGTTTATCAAATTGTGATATTTGATATGATTTTGGAAGGTCTGGATAAAAATAATTTTTTCTATCATTTTTAGAGTCTTTTGAAATTGTACAGCTTGTTGCTAATCCTGCTTTTACAGCATATTCAACTACTTTTTCATTTAGCACTGGAAGAGCTCCTGGCATCGCCATACATACTGGGCATACATGTGTATTTGGTTCTGCACCAAATTCTGTAGAACAGTTACAAAATATCTTTGTTTTTGTTGAAAGTTCGGCATGTATTTCTAGTCCAATGACTACTTCATAATCTTCTATTGACATTTTAAATCTCCTTTACTTAGATATTTGGTCTATATTTGCTTCTAAAGTTTGTTGCTTGTTCATAAGTATATGCTGCATTTAATATAGTTTCTTCATCAAAATAATTTCCTATTAATTGCATTCCTATTGGCATATTATTACTATCTACTCCACATGGAATTGAAATAGCAGGAACTCCTGCAATATTTACAGGAACTGTACATATATCAGATAAATACATTTCCATAGGATTTGATGATTTAGTACCAATATTAAAAGCAACTATTGGCGAAGTAGGTGTTAATATTACATCATACTTTTCAAATGCTTTTTTAAATTCTTGTTTTACAAGTGTTCTAACTTGTTGAGCTTTTTTATAATATGCATCATAGTAACCTGAAGATAATACATAAGTACCTAATATAATTCTTCTTTTTACTTCTGGGCCAAATCCTTCACTTCTTGAATTTTTGAATAATTCTTTTAGGTTTGTATAATTTGGTGTACGGTATCCATAACGAATTCCATCAAATCTACCTAAGTTTGAACTTGCCTCTGCTGGTGCAATTATATAATATGTTGCTAAAGAATAATCTGCAATGTCTAAGCTAAATTCTTCTATTTCTGCACCTAACTCTTTATATTTTTCAATTGCTTCTTCAACTTTTGCTTTTACTTCTGTATTTATTCCATCTCCAAAATATTCTTTTGGAACTCCAATTTTTAAACCTTTAACATCATTTTTTAAGCATTTAGTATAGTCTTTTTCCACAATTTCTGCTGAAGTTGTGTCTTTTTCATCATGACCACTAATTACATTTAATAAAATTGCTGCATCTTTAACATCTTTAGTCATTGGTCCTATTTGATCAAGTGAAGATGCAAATGCTACTAATCCATAACGAGATACTAATCCATAAGTTGGTTTTAGTCCTACAATACCACATAAACTTGCTGGTTGACGAATTGAACCACCTGTGTCTGAGCCTAGTGCCCATGGTACCAAATTTGCTGCAACAGCTGCTGCACTTCCTCCTGATGAACCACCAGGTACAGTATTTAAGTTCCATGGGTTTTTTGTTGTATGGAAATGTGAATATTCTGTTGATGATCCCATTGCAAATTCATCCATATTTAACTTTCCAAGCATTATCATATCTTCTGCATTTATTTTTTCCATAACTGTTGCATTATATGGTGATACAAAATTTTCTAACATTTTAGAACCACATGTAGTTTTTACACCTTTTGTGCACATATTATCTTTTATTCCAATTGGAATACCTGCTAATTCTGTTTTTGACTCTCCTGCTTCTATTTTTTTATCAATGTCTTCTGCCTTTTTTATTGCTTCATCTGTTAATGGTGTAATAAAAGCTTGTACATCTTTTTCTTTTTCATTTATTCTATCTACATAAGCCTTAGTAATTTCGGCTGAAGTTAGTTCTTTATTTTTTAATTTTTCTAAAAGTTCATGTACAGTTAATTCTGTAATATTCATCTTATTCATTCCTTTCTGTTAATTATTGAATTACTTTTGGAATTTTAAACATATTTCTTTCTTTTTCTGGAGCATTAGCCATTAATGCTTCTTTATCTTCAAAGTTTTTAACTTCATCTTTACGAAATACATTATATTTATTTTCAACACCAACAGCTTCTGATAATCCTTCTGTTGGTGCTTTGCTTACTATATTTGCATAATTTAAAATGTCTTGTAAATGTAAAAGATAAGTGCCTACTTCATCTTCTTTCAAATTTAAACTTGACAAATTTGCAATGTGTAATAACTCTTCTCTTGAAACTTTCATCTAAGCTCATCTCCTTTATAAACATTGTCCTTATTATATATATTTTTTGCCCAAATTACAAGCATTGAAGCTATAATTTTTACTTTGTTTCAGTTATTCTAATATTTAATTCTCTTAATTGCTCTTTTGTAACAAAACCTGGTGCACCCATCATTAAATCTTCAGCTTTGCTGTTCATTGGAAATGCAATAACCTCTCTAATGTTTTCGGCATCTGTTAAAAGCATTAACATTCTATCCACACCTGGTGCAATTCCGGCATGTGGTGGTGCCCCATATTGAAATGCATTAAATAAAGCAGAAAATTTCTCTTCAATGTCTTTTTTAGTATAACCTGCTATTTCAAATGCTTTTACCATTATTTCTGGATCATGGTTTCTAACTGCTCCAGATGAAAGTTCAATTCCATTACATACAATATCATATTGATATGCTAAAATTTCAAGTGGATTTTTTGTAAGTAGCGCTTCCATTCCTCCTTGTGGCATTGAAAATGGGTTATGGCAAAATGTTATTTTTTCATCTTCTTCTAATTCATACATTGGAAAATCAACAATCCATGCAAATTGAAAACTATTTTCATCTATCAATTCTAATCTTTTTCCTAGCTCTGTTCTTATTTGTCCTGCTAACTCTGCTGCTCTTTTTTCATTATTTGCTATAAAGAATATTGTATCTTCGCTTTTTAAATCTGCAATTTTTATTAATTCTTTTTTCAAATCAACTGGTATAAATTTATCTATTGGACCTTTTAGTGACATATCTTCTTGTACTTCCAAATATCCAAGTCCAGGCATTCCTAATGACATTGCATATTCTAACATTTTTTCATGAAATCCTTTTGATAAATGTTTATTAACTTTAATTGCTCTTACAGTTCTGTTAATAAATGGTTTAAATGTACATTGTTTAAAAAATTCCGATAAATCTATTATATACAATGGGTTTCTTAAGTCTGGTTTATCTGTTCCATATTTTAGAATTGATTCTTTGTATGCAATTCTTGGAAATGGATATTTTGCTATTTTTTTACTAGAAAATTTGCTAAATGTATTATAAATAACAGGCTCTATTGCACTAAATACATCTTCTTGTGTTGCATAAGACATTTCCATATCTAATTGGTAAAATTCGCCAGGGCATCTGTCAGCTCTTGCATCTTCATCTCTAAAACATGGTGCAATTTGAAAATATTTATCTATTCCAGATACCATAAGCAATTGTTTAAATTGTTGTGGTGCTTGTGGAAGTGCATAAAATTTTCCTTTGTGTACCCTGCTTGGTACTAAATAATCTCTAGCTCCTTCTGGTGAAGAACTTGTCAAAATTGGAGTTTGTACTTCTAAAAAGCCATTACCAATCATTTGCTCTCTTAAATACTGAATTACTTTTGAACGTAAAATTAAATTGTTAGTTAGTTTTGTGCTTCTTAAGTCTAAAAATCTATATTTAAGCCTTAAATCTTCTCTTACAACTTGATTTTTATTTACTTCAAATGGCAACTCCTTTGTTCTTTTTCCTAAAACTTCAATTGTTTCAATTTTAATTTCTACAAGTCCGGTTTTTAATTTTGGATTTATGGTTTCTTCATCTCTTTTTTTAACTATTCCTTCAACACATACTGATGATTCTATTGGTATGTGTGATGCAAAATCTACATCTTCTGTTTTTCCTGAAGTAACTACTTGTGTAATTCCATACATATCACGTATGTCTAAAAATACCAATCCTCCTAAATCTCTAATTGTTTCTACAAATCCTGCAATTTTAACTTTTTTTCCTACATCTTCTAGGCTTATTTCATTACAGGTATGTGTACGGTAACTCATAAAAATCCCCCTTTCTATATTATATTTTTTCTTATAGTGTAGGGATAAACAAAAGTCCCTGCACTATAAATAGTGCAGGGACGAAATCTCTTTTAGTTCCGCGGTGCCACCCAGCTTGAAACTCTTATTATTGTTTCCTCTTTTCAAAATTACAGACTACTCCTATGTGTTGGCAAAGTTATGTTCTTCTACAAAAGGCTCTCAGCGCAGTCACCTTTATTCTCTGTTAGCAACTTTTAACTCGTCGTCATATTCATCACAATCTAATAATTTTTATAATTATTTATTATACAGTACTACATGTACTTTTGTCAATACTTTAAGCTTAATACATTATAATATTAGTTACTAGATAACGGAGTTTAATAACGATATTGTATATACTCTTGCATTTTAGGAATTAGTTGTAATTGCTCATTATTTATCTTTTCTAATACTCTATTCACACCCTTTTAACTCCTGTTCTAACATTTTTCTAAAAGCATTCATGTATTTATCTTCTGATCGCCTTTATTGCGTTTGCAGGTTTGCAAACACAATAAAGGCGCCCCGCTAGGGGCGCCCCGCTAGGGAAAATTTTTCAAATTTCTAAAACTGGATCTTAACGGTCAGTTTTAGAAATTTTAGAAAAATTTTCTCCTTTAGCGTTTTTGATGCGCTAAAGTACGTGTTAAGCGCATTAGCGCTAACATCGTATTTAATTCATTTTTTCTGGTTCATTGGACCAGTGGTCAGTGCTACTTTACATAAAGTAAGGGACGCAAACCATATCTGATGCTGCAATCAGACGTGCGATTGTTGCCGCGGTAAGACGTGTAATAGATGGCTCCGCCACGATCTGCGAAGTAATACCCTCCACGATGAACACAAGGGTACCAGTTGCTAGCGTAAGAGTGGGTAGAGTATTCTGTTGTCCATTCCCATGCATTTCCTGACATATCCCATATATTACAATATTTATCATTATTTATTCCTGTATTTGCAAATGATGCACTTTTATTTTTGCTTGCATAACTACTTGCGTCTGTTTCTGTTGAATATGTTTGTATAAATATTATTGCTGTATCCCATGCATAGCTATTTACTAGGTCACTTGCATATATTAGTTCATCATTTTCTTTTACCTCTCCATACATTTCTCTTGCTAAGCTTGCTGCTTCTGGTTGAGGTTTATCAGTTAATACTTTTTGATTGTATTTTGAATATATTTTTGATGTTGTTTTAGTTTTACTTGCTTCAAACCTTGCTATATAGTATCCTCCATTTGATAAACTTGTTGATATAAATTCTGCTAGGTTTCTTGCTGTTGCATTTTCAGAACCATTGCTTTTACTTCCATCTCTAAATGTACTTAATTCTTTAGAATTCCAACTACTACTTCCAGAAGTTATTGTTATAGGCGTTTCAGCATTATAATTCTCTGCACTTTGCGCTGGTGTATATTTTCCATCAATTGCTGTAAAATCACTATATCTTCCAAGTGTTATTGTATTTGTTGTATTATCTTTGTTTTTTATTGTTCCTACTGGTACCCATACAAATTGATTTTTATCTGTTCCATTTTCTATTACTATTCCATCTTGTACTGCTGGAATAGTATCTCCACTATAAGTATACGTTGCTGAACCTGCTTCTGTTCCATGTGCTAATACTTTAAATCCTTTTGGTATTGTTATTTTATTTCCATATGTATCTACTGCTTTTGTATTTTTAGGTACTGCGTCTTTTCCTACTAGTGTTGATATATTTACATCATTGTTGCTTTCTCCCATATTTTCATTTAGCCAATTTTCTAGTGCATTTATTTGTTCTATGTCTTTTTGTATACTTTCATTTGCTTTGTTTTGTGCGTCTTGTGCTTTTTTAATAATTCCACTATCGCTGAATACTGCGTTTATGGTTACTCCTGCTAGTATTAGCAAGACTACAATGGTTACTACTAAGGCTATTAGAGTAATACCTGTTTGATTTGAGTAATTTCTTCTTGCTGATTTTTTATTCATTTTTATCTCTTTACTTATTTTAGTCTCCTTTTTATTCATGGTTATCTTTCTCCTCTTTCTTCAGTATTTTATTTTGCTTTTTTCTATTTTGTATTTAGTATGTACAATTTTTTTCCTTTTTATGCACATTTACTCATTTTATAGCTTCATACTATATATCTTTCAAGTTTACTCTATTTAATTTTCAATGTGCTAAATTTTTATCTTACAAAAAATAAAGCAAGATAATTGTACATATCCTACTTAAAAATATCATAACATTTTTTTATTTTCAATACTTTTCTTTAATTTCTATCGACTTTTGTTATTAGATAATGATTTTTAATAGAAAAATCGTTCAAGTCTGCTAGTCTATAATATTAATGCAACACAAATGTAATGAAAAATATTTCGTGTATTTTTGGTAAAACAAAAATGATATATATATAAGTGAAATACGAAAGCTAAAGAAAGAAAATGAACAAAAAGAACTTGAAAACAAGCTATTAAAAAAAGAAAATAAAAATAACAAAGAAATAATTCATGACTTAGATAAAAACAATTATCGCAGTCAATGTGAAACTTTGAGATTAGAGAAAAAGGTCAAAAATCACAGTTAATTCAAATGATTTTTGACCTTTTTTCATATTTTAAACTTCATTTCCATAATAGCTATCTATTAATATTTGTTTTAATTCTTCAACTAATGGTAACCTTGGGTTTGCAGTTGTGCATTGATCTTCAAATGCTCTATCTGCTAATAAATCAATTTTTGCCATAAATTCTTGTTCATTAACTCCTGTTTCTTTAAAGCTTTTTGGAATATTCAAATCTGCATTTAATTTTTGAATTTCTCTAATTAAAGAGTTAACTCCTTCTTCATTTCCATAAGCAGGAAAATTCATTCTTCTTGATAAATCCGCATACTTTTGGTCTGCAATATAGTACTCGTATTTAGGGAATGATACAAACTTAGTTGGTCTTTGGCTGTTATACCTTATTACATAAGGTAATAAGATTGCATTTATTCTTCCATGTGGCAAATGGAATTCTGCTCCTATTTTATGTGCTAATGAATGACATACACCTAAGAATGCATTTGTAAATGCCATACCTGCAATTGTACTTGCATTATGCATTTTTTCTCTTGCATGTGCATTACTTCCATTGTTATATGCTTCTCTTAAATTTTTAAATACTAGTTCAAATGCTTTTTCTGCTAATCCATCTGTATAGTCAGATGCCATATTTGATACATAAGCTTCAATAGCATGTGTTAAAACATCCATACCAGTATCTGCTGTAATTGTTTTTGGTAAACTCATAACCAAGTCTGGGTCAACTATTGCAACATCTGGTGTTAATTCATAATCTGCTAAAGGATATTTTTTATTTAACTTTTTATCTGTAATAACTGCAAATGATGTAACTTCTGATCCTGTTCCTGATGTTGTTGGAATTGCAACAAGTTGTGCTTTATTACCTAATTTAGGGAATTTATAAGTACGTTTTCTTATATCCATAAATTTAAGTTTCATTCCTTCTGCATCAGCTTCTGGATGTTCATAGAATAGCCACATTCCTTTTGCAGCATCTATTGGGCTTCCTCCACCTACTGCAATAATTACATCAGGCTTAAATTCTCTCATCATTTCTACTCCTCTATAAACAGTTTCAAATGATGGGTCTGATTCAACATCTGAAAAGATTTCAGAATGTACATATTCTTTTCTTTTTCTTAAGTAATATAAAATTTTATCTATATAACCTAAGTTCACCATTGATGGGTCTGTAACAATAAATGCTCTTGAAATATTTGGCATTTTTTCTAAATATGCAATAGAACCTGCTTCAAAATATATTTTCTGTGGCACTTTAAACCATTGCATATTAACTCTCCTTTTGGCTACTCTTTTGATATTTATTAAATTTACGCTTGATACATTTGCAGTTGTAGAGTTTCCACCAAATGTTCCACATCCTAATGTTAATGATGGCATATTTGTATTATATATATCACCTATCGCTCCATGTGTTGATGGTGAATTAACTATTATTCTACCTACTTTTACTCTTTCTGAGAATTTTTGAATTGTCTCATTATCTTCTGAATGAATGACAGCTGAATGTCCCATTCCACCAAATTCAATTAATTTTTCTGCTAATTCTATTCCCTCGTCTGCATTTTCAACTACATAATATGCAAGTACAGGGCTTAATTTTTCTTTTGAAAATGGGTATTCAATTCCAACTCCATTCTCTTTTAATACTAATACTTTTGTATCTTTTGGTACTTCAATATTTGCACCTTTTGCAATAATGTAAGGGCTCTTTCCAACTATATCTGCATTTAGTGCACAACCTTTTTCTGCTATAAACATACTGTTACGTAATTTTTCTGTTTGTTCTGCATTTAAAAAGTAACATCCTGCTTCTTTCATAAGCTCTTCAAATTCTTTATGAATTTCTTTATCAACTATAACTGATTGTTCTGATGCACAAATCATTCCATTATCAAATGATTTTGATAATACCAAATCATTTACTGATGTTTTTAATTTTGCAGTTTTATCTATATAACAAGGTACATTTCCAGGTCCAACACCTAATGCTGGTTTTCCACATGAATATGCTGATTTTACCATTCCACTTCCACCAGTTGCTAAAATTAAATTAACACCTGGGTGATTCATTAAAGCTGTTGTAGCTGTTATAGATGGTTCTTCAATCCATAAAATGCAATCTTCTGGAGCGCCTGCTTTTATAGCTGCATCTCTTAAAATTGTTGCTGCTGCAACACTACATTTTTGTGCAGATGGGTGAAAACCAAATATTATAACATTTCTTGTTTTTGCTGCAATTAATGATTTAAACATTGTTGTTGAAGTTGGGTTTGTAACAGGTGTTACACCAGCTATAATTCCTATTGGTTCTGCAATTTCTTCATAACCTTCTTCTTCATTATCTTCAATTACTCCAACTGTTTTATCGTATTTTATACTGTGATAAATATATTCTGTTGCAAACATATTCTTTGTAATTTTATCTTCGTAAATACCTCTGCCAGTTTCTTCTACAGCCATTTTAGCAAGTTCCATATGATGTTCTAAGCCAGCCATTGCCATTTGTTTTACAATTTCATCAACTTGCTCTTGGTCTAATTTCATGTATTCTTCAGATGCTTTTTTTGCTCTTTCAACTAAGCTGTCTATCATCTCTTCAATTCTTTTTTTCTCTTCTTCACTAACTTCTTTTGCCATTTTCAAACTTTCCTTTCTCTCTTGTGAATAATTATTTCCATTTCTATGTAATTATATACTAACTTATTTTTATTGTAAATAAATTATTTTCAAAACTCTCTTAAATTTAAAAATCGAACCTAGCCGACATTGTCAGCTAGGTTCTTGGACCTATCTTAATTTCTTAATTCTTTATGTCTCTTATGTCTCTGATTTTTTCCATGAGTTCAAAATCAGAGATTTCTCCTCTTTCAAAGAGTTCAATTGCTTCGTGTACCTGCTTTTGATACTTCAGCACATCATCTGTCCACTTAGGAAACTGATTATCAAGGCTTAAAAGAAGCTTTGTCATTTTTGCTGCTCTTTCTCCCTTCCAGTCCACATGGTCAATAGAGTAGACCAAACTTTCCAGGAATTTAGCATAGGCATCATACGTTGCTTTTTTCATTTTGCTCTCCTCCTTGTATAGATTAGATTGGGTCCATTTCTACATACAAATAACTTGTATGTCAGGATTATATCATAAATAAGCTATTTTGACAACTTTTACAGTTATCTTTTTTATTTATTTTATTAGAGTACATTTTTAACTATATTATAAAATACGTTTTTTCGCAAATTCCCCTTTCTTTTCAAGAAAAAATGTTATATAATAAAGCTCGAATTAATTATAAATACAAGAGGAGTGAAGTTTATGGGTTATAACTTTAAAGATATTGAAAAAAAATGGCAAAATAACTGGTATAGTGAAGGTACTTTTTATGCAAAAGATGATCCTTCATTTAAAAAATGGTATGGACTAGTTGAATTTCCATATCCTTCTGGTCAAGGCTTACATGTTGGTCATCCTCGTAGTTATACAGCATTAGATATTATTGCTAGAAAGAAAAGAATGGAAGGATATAATGTATTATACCCTATTGGATTTGATGCATTTGGATTACCAGCTGAAAACTATGCTATTAAAAATCATGTTCATCCTAAAATTACAACTGAGAAAAACGTTAATCATTTTAGAGAACAATTAAAAGCTTTAGGTTTTTCATTTGACTGGTCTAGAGAAGTCAATACAACTGATCCTAATTATTATAAATGGACTCAATGGATTTTTATTCAATTATATAAACATGGATTAGCTTATAAAGCTACAATGCCTATAAACTTCTGTACGGGTTGTAAAGTAGGGTTAGCAAATGAAGAAGTTGTTAATGGTGTTTGTGAAAGATGTGGAAGTCCAGTTGTCCAAAAAGAAAAAAGTCAATGGATGTTAAAAATTACAGAATATGCTCAAAGATTAATTGATGACTTAGATGAAGTTGATTATTTAGATAAAATCAAAGCACAACAAAGAAACTGGATTGGTCGTAGTGAAGGTGCTGAAGTTAAATTTAAACTTGCAAACCATGATAAAGAATTAGTTGTATACACTACAAGACCTGATACATTATTTGGTGCAACATATATGGTAGTTGCTCCAGAACATCCTATTATTAAAGAATTAGAAAACGAAATTACTAACCTAGATGAAGTAAAAGAATATCAAAGACAAGCTAGTTTAAAATCTGATTTTGAACGTGCTGAATTGAATAAAGAAAAAACAGGTGTTGAAATTAAAGGCATTAGAGCAATCAATCCTTTAACAAATACAGAAATTCCAATTTGGGTTTCAGACTATGTTTTAATTACTTATGGTACTGGTGCAATTATGGCTGTTCCTGCTCATGATACAAGAGACTGGGAATTTGCTAAAAAGTTTGATTTACCTATTATTCAAGTAATTGAACCAGCAAATGAAAACACAGTTTGTGATATTGAGAAAGAAGCTTTTACAGATGTTGCAAGTGGCAAACTTGTTAACTCTGGTTTCTTAACAGGTTTATCTGTTGAAGAAGCAAAGAAAAAAGTTATTGATTATTTAGAAGAAAATAAAATTGGAACTAGAAAAGTAAATTACAAATTACGTGATTGGGTATTTTCAAGACAACGTTATTGGGGTGAACCAATTCCCATGGTTCATTGTGATAAATGTGGATGGGTTCCACTTCCAGAAGAAGAACTTCCATTATGCTTACCTGATATTGAAGATTATGAACCTGGTGAAAATGGTGAATCACCTTTAGCTAAACATACAGATTGGGTTAATACAACTTGCCCTCATTGTGGTGGAAAAGCCACTCGTGAAACAGATACAATGCCTCAATGGGCTGGTTCATCTTGGTATTATTTAAGATATATGGATGCACATAATGATAAAGCTTTAGCTTCTAAAGAAGCCTTAGAATATTGGAGTCCAGTTGACTGGTATAACGGTGGTATGGAACATACTACACTTCACCTATTATATTCAAGATTTTGGCATAAGTTCTTATATGATATTGGTGTTGTACCAACTAAAGAGCCTTATCAAAAACGTACTTCACATGGTATGATTTTAGGCTCAAATGGAGAAAAAATGTCAAAATCAAAAGGTAATGTTATAAATCCTGATGATATTGTTGAAGAATTTGGTGCAGATACATTCCGTGTTTATGAAATGTTTATGGGACCATTTGATCAAACTGCTCCATGGTCTATGGAAAGTATTCGTGGATGTAATAAATTCTTAGATAGAGTATGGAATATGCAAGAATTTTTAGTTGATGGAGACAGCTACTCTCCTGAATTTGAAAAAATGATGCATAAAGCTATAAAAAAAGTTTCTTCAGATATTGAAGAAATGAAATTTAACACAGCTGTTTCTACATTTATGACAATGACAAATGAATTTTATAAATTAAAGAGAATAAACAAAGCAGAATACAAAACATTTTTACAATTGTTAAATCCTTTTGCTCCACATATAACTGAAGAGTTATTTGAAATAATTGGTGCAAAAGACACAATAGCAAATACTCCATGGCCAGCTTATGATGAAGCAAAAACTATTGATGATGAAATTGAAATTCCAGTTCAAGTTAATGGAAAAGTAAAAGCTACTGTATCAATTGCATTAGATACTGATGAAGCAATTGTAAAAGATAAAGTACATGAAAATCAATCTGTAAAAAATGCAATCAGTGATAAAAATATTGTTAAAGAAATTTATGTAAAAAATAAAATTTACAACATTGTTGTTAAATAAAACATAAATAATATTGATTCATAAAAACAGAACATTACAAATGTAGTGTTCTGTTTTGTTACATATTTGTAATGAAACTGTAATATTATTGTAATATTATTTTGTATCTTTATGTTGTATAATGGAAAAAGAATATACTAAGGAGAAATATTTTATAAATGAACGTTGAATCAGAATTAAAAAAAGATGGAATTGAAATTATTGGAAGATTAGATACATTAAGTGTAAATTCTATTTCTAAAAGTGTTGCAGAAAAAATTTGTAATACTTTTCCAAGTGCACATTTTGATTGTAGCCAATTATTTATTGAGTTTTCTAGAACCCCTATGTATATAGCATCAATGCCAGAAGGTTATGCTGAGGCAACTTATTTTTATAAGAATTCTTCTATATACTTTAAGTCTGGAATACCTTTAAAAGATTTAGAAAAATTTGCTATACATGAACTTATTCATCACATTCAAGAAGTAAAAGACCGTAAAGGTAATTTATATCGTTTAGGTTTGTGTGAATTCGGGGCATTAAAAACATATGGAACAGCTTTAAATGAAGGAGCTGTGCAATTGGCAGCTTCAAAAATTCTTGATCAAAAAGAAACTATAGTAAAATATTATGACATATCACTTCCAACTAATAGTCCTAATTGTTATCCACTTTTGTGCAATTTAGTTAGACAATTAGCTTATCTTGTTGGTGAAAATGTCTTATTTGATAGTACATTATTTAGTACTGATAAATTTAAACTTGATTTATGCGAATCATGTGGAATGAAAAACTTTTTGAAAATTCAAGATTTATTAGATGATATTTTAAATATTGAAGAAAAAATAATTGTTTTAAATAACAAACTACTTGAAAATGAACTTGTTGATGAAAAAGCACAAAAAATTGCTTTTAAAATTGGAAAATTGAAAAATGAATTAAAGTTAACATTTATTAAGACTCAAAATTTAATTTATAGCTCATATTTTGATAATGAATTTAATAAATTAAATACTACACAAGAAATAGAAATTTATCGTACAAAGTTATATAATTATAAGAATTATATTGGTATTACTGAAAATTACAATGATTTTAATAGTTATTATATTAACAAAATGGTAGTTCTTGAGGAAAAACATGAGGCAATTTTAAATAATGTTTCTTTAGTTTTAGTTAAAGAAGGAAAAATATCTAGATTATTTAATAATATAAAAACTTTATTAAAATTAAATAAAAATCTTGAAAATGATGAAAATTTATAATTTAAAAGTTGGAAATATATATTTCCAACTTTTATTTTTCTTCTAAGAATTTTATTATTTTACTTGCAACATTTTTTCCGTCACTTGCAGCCCAAGCCACAGTTGAATTTTGTCCAACAACATCTCCTCCAGCAAATACTTTTTCATCTGATGTTTGATTGTTTTCATTTACTTGTACATACTTTTTAGTTGTTGTACTTATATTGCATTTTTCAATTAGATCTTTATCCACTTCTCCACCAACAGCCATAACTACATAATCCATATTTAATATATAATTACTGTTTTCAATATTTACAGGAGACTTTCTTGTTTCTCCTTCTTTTTGTACCAATTCTGTTTTAATACACTCTATTTTCTCAACTTTATTTGTTCCTAGTATTTTCACAATATTATTTAAAAATTGAAATTCGACTCCTTCTTTTTTTGCATCAGAAATTTCTTTTGATTCTGCCGGCATTTCCGCTTCAGATCTTCTGTATATTACAACTACCTGCTCTGCTCCCATTCTTTTTATTGTTCTTGCGCAGTCCATTGCAACATTTCCGCCACCAATAATTGCAACTTTTTTATTTGTATAGTCAGGATGATTCTGATTTTCTAGCAATGAATTACCACCATATACTCCCTCTAATTCTTCACCTTCAATAGCCATCTTTCTTGGTATGTTTGCTCCTATTGATAAATATATTGCGTCATATTCTTTTTCTAAATTGGCTAGTTCTAAGTTTCTTCCCAACTCTTTTTCACATTGTACATCTATTCCTAAAGCTAAAATCTGCTCAATAGTTTTTTCTACAATTTCATTTGGTAATCTAAACTCTGGTATTCCTCTTTTTAAAATTCCACCTAAATCTTTTTGTTTTTCATAAATTGTTACTTTATATCCATTTTTTCTTAAAAACACCGCAGCAGTTAACCCTGATGGTCCTCCTCCAATAACTGCTACTTTTTTATTTTTCTCTTGAATGTCTTTACAACAATTTAATAGGCTATTTGTATTATTTAAAGCCCAATCTCCAACATAAGCTTCTATTTCTCCAATTGAAACTGGTTCTGATTTGATTCCTCTAATACATTTGCCTTGGCATTGTTTTTGATGTGGACATATTCTGCCACATATTGCCGGAATAGCAGTAGTTTCACACAATATTTTATATGCTTCTTCTAAATTATCTTCTTTTACCTTTTGTATAAAAGCTGGAATATTATTTCCAAGTGGGCATCCTGTCCTACATTGTGGATTTTTACAATTTAAGCAATATTCAGCCTTTTGTTTTATATTATCTTTCATATCTTACCTCTGGTTTATCTTATTAACAATAATATTATAAATTTAAAAGATTCACAACCTCTTTTAAATCTTTCCAAAATTCAACCTTTTTGTTCTCATCTCTAAGTAATGCAGCAGGGTGCCAAGTAGGCATATACTTTATTCCTTTTTGCTCTATCCATTTGCCTCTACTAGCTGTAATAGAATATTCTTTTCCTAATACATTTTTTAAAGCTGTACTTCCTAAAAGAACTATTACTTTAGGTTTTACAAGAATTACCTGATTACGCAAATAATTTAAGCATGCCTCTGCTTCATCTTGTTCTGGTACTCTATTAGCAGGAGGTCTACACTTTACTATATTTGTTATATACACCTCTTGCCTTTTTATACCTAATCCTTGAAACGCTTTATTCATAAGTTGTCCTGCTTTTCCAACAAAAGGAAGTCCTTGAGTATCTTCATCTGCTCCAGGACCTTCTCCTATAAACATCAAGTCCGCTTGTTTATTACCCTCTCCAAAAACAATATTTTTTCTTGTTGAACATAATTTACATCTATTACAACTTTTTATACTATTTTCTAAATCTTCCCAATTATCGTACATTTCTTATTTCCTCTATTTTACACAATCTTCCAATAATTCTATTTTGTTTTCTTGGTCTGTATCAATTTTTGCCATTGTTCCAATTGGTATAACAGTTTTCTTATCTATATGACCAAAATTATTTGATTTTATTATTGGCAAATTGTATTCTCCATCTAATGTATCTAACAAGATTTTTTCTATGCTCACTGCTCCATCGTAATTACCAAGCCAAATTCCTTTTATCTTGTCAAATACTCCATTTTGTTTCATATAATAAAAATAATTGCTTACTAACTCTGGTGGTGTTTCAACAAACAATTCTTCTAAAAATAGTATTTTATCTGTAAAATCAATACTATATTTTCCACATACCATTTCATTTACTAAACTTAAATTTCCACCAACTAGAATTCCTTTTGCTTTTCCTTCTTTAATTATAACATATTCATCATCTGCTTGCCCTAAACTCAAGCCACCTTCTACAAACCTTTTTATTACTTCTTCATATCCATATTTAGTTTGCCATGAAGTTAATGCTTTAAATGTTGGTCCATGAAAAGTTACTAATCCAGTTTTTGCATAAATTGCATTTAAAAGTGATGTTGAATCACTAAATCCACATATTATTTTTGGATGATATTTTATTGTATCATAGTCTAAATAGTCAAATGTAGAATTTGAATTAAATCCACCTGATATACAGAATATCGCCTTTATTTCGTCGTTTTGAAACATATAGTTTATGTCATCTGCTTTTTGTTTTGCTGTTGCTGAATATCCTAGTTTATTTGATACTGCATTTGGTGCAAATTTAATATTAAAACCAGCACTTTCCATAAGCATTATCGAATTGTTTATTGTTTCTAAATCTTCTTTCAATACTGGACTTGATGGTGCTATTAATCCAATAGTATCACCTTTTTTTAATTTTTCAGGTATCATGATTTCCTCCTTATTTTATTGCTATTATTGCTCCATTTACTCCAAAACTTTTTCCGTCTGCTCTATATGAATGAAATTCTTTTGAATGACACATTGTACAAATATTACTGTCTATTATATTTTCTTCTTTTAATCCTATATTTTTTAACAATTCAATATTGATTTTTACTGTATCAATATAATATTTTTGTTTGTTTTCCTTTTTGTCTCCTAGTTTAATTATTTCATCAATGTTTTTTAAGTTTTTGTATTTATTATAAAATAAATCTTTTACATCTTCATCAACTTCAAAACAACATTGTCTTATACTTGGACATATACAGCATATAATGTCTTCTGGCTTGCTATGATATTCAGTTATCATCTTTTCTATCGCCTTTATTATTATTCTTTTTAAAGTACCTTTCCAACCTGAATGAATACTTCCTATGGCTTTTTTTACTGGGTCATATAAAAGCATTGAAATGCAATCTGCAGAAGTTGTAAGAAGTGCAATGTCTTTTTTATTTGTTACTACTCCGTCAACATCTTTTAATTCGTCAATATTTTTTACTTTTTCTATTTTTTCCACAGTATCTGTATGCGTTTGATATGTTCTTACAACAGCTGTGTTTTCTAAATTTAAACTTTTTAATATTCTATCACAACTTTGTCTAAAAAAATCAATATTTTTTATTTGAAAGTTTAACTGATTATTACTTCTCATTGTATAACAATGTGTTACTTCTGGATACTCTAATAATCTTTTAAATTGAATATATTCAATTCCTTCATTATTTCGATAAATTATATTTTCCATATCTATTCCTTCTTATTGACAAATGTCAAATATTTGTTATATAATAATAATAGGAAATGAAAAACCACAAATGTGGTTTGCCGAATTAAATGTAAAAAACACATCTAAATCGTCAAAATTATACAGATGTGTTTTTTTATTGGTTAATTTTTTGCTTACTCATAATTATAACTAATGCTATAATTAAGGTAAACGTAATGATAGTTACTCCAATTAAAGAATAATATAATATGTATATTATTGCTATTAATGATTGTATTTCTACCATACGCCTCACCTCCTTGTAGGAGGCAAACCACATCTGTCTTTTTCATTTCCTATAATTATATAGTACAACATTTACTTATAAATGTCTAGCGAACACTTGAAATTTTTTCCAATATTTTTTCTTTGTTGGCATTTGGTATGTAATTATAATTATTTTTTGTAGTTTGATTAAATTGACAAATAGCTTTATAACTACAATATTCACAAGGTGTTTTCTTATCCCTAGTTCTATAATATGGTTCGATTCCAATGTTTCCATTTAAAATTTCTTCTGAAATTTGTTTTATGATTTTTTCCATATAATTTTGCAAGTTTTCAAATTGTTTTCTATTTAATGTATTTGGTTTGTCACTAACTTCTCCATCTTTGCCTATATATGCTGGAACAATATTAGAACTGCCAGATACTAAATTTATGTCCATTTTTCTTACAATATTACTATCTGCAAGTATAAGCCCTTGCATTTTAAATTGTTTTCTTAGCTCTTCTGTAATTTCTTCATCAGTCATATTTGGATTTGCATTTAATACTGGATCTATTAAATTAAAATACAATGCGCCTGCTGGTGTTACTTCTTCATTTTCACAAGCAGCGTCCAAATATGTTAATAATTGAAGTTGCAAACCTGCATACACTTCATTTAGATTTATATTTTTTATTGATGATTTATAATCTATTATTCTAATATAATTTCCATCTGCAGTTTTTGCTATGTCTAATCTGTCAATTTTCCCAGTTATTTCAACTTTTTTACCATCTTTTAATTCATATATAATTGGCTCATATTGACCACCTTGTTTAAATTCAAGTTCATGTCCTAACACTTCAAAGTCACTATATTTTAAACTATCTACAATATATTTCATAGATTTTGTAATTACTTTTTTTAACCTTTGAGCTAATATTCTGTATTTTGGAATACTATTAAATATATCATATTTTTTTAATGCTAGTTTTTCTTCAACAATATCTTCTGTAATTTGTTTTATTTGTTCTTCTTCAATATTTTTTACAGATATATTTAATTCATCTAATCTTTCAAAAAAGCTATCTATTACTTCATGCATTAAGTTTCCTGTATCAACAGCCTCAACATTAAAGCTATCTTTTTCTTTTAATTTTAGTCCATACTTTAAATAATATGAAAAAGCACAAGCTTGATATTGTTCTAGTCTTGACACACTTGTTTTTAAAGTATTGCCATATAATTTTTCCAATTTATTTTGCTTTAATTTTTCTGGCTCATTTTTATATTGTAAAGCCTTTATTGCTGACTCTAATTTTGCTTTATAATTAGCTTGATAATAATTGTATACATCAAACCAAATAGGTTCTATTTCCTCACCCTGTGTAAAATTTCTTAAATTTACTAATAATTCATCAAATGTAGTTTTAGAAAGTAATACTTCGCTTTTTCTTTCTATTACATCACTTTGTTCTTTTATATTAGGAAATATTCTTTTAATTTTATTTATTAATATTGATGCTCTTAAAGATTTTCCTTCTGCATCTGATGAAGCATAAGATAAATAAAGTTTTTCTTCTGCTGTTGTAAATGCCTTGTAAATATTAAAATTGTCGTCATAAATTTGCTCTATTGTTCCTTTTGCAAGTTCTATTCCTTGCTCTTTTAATATATTTCTATCTTTATCATCTAAAAATCCTTCATCTTTTTGTATACTTGGAAAGCTTCCATCATTTAAACCTATAATAAATACTGCCTTTACCTTGTGTGATCTTGAACGGTCCACATCTCCTACTATTACTTGATCTGCAGTTGCAGGAATTGTACCTAAGTCACTTTGGTTAAAGCCCATTTTTAATATTTTTGCATATCTATCAAAGGTTATATTTTTATTGCCTAAAACTAGTACTATTTCATCAAATAAATCTGTTAAAATTTTAATACTTAATTCATATTGTTTTGCAATTTCTAGTTCATTATTTTGTTTCAATTCCTCAATTTTTTGTTCTAGCTTTTCATATATATTATTTTGGACTAAAAATTCATATAATCCAGTTGTTATTTCTTTTACTGTTTTTAATCCTGCTAACTGTTTTTTAAATTTCAAAAGAGGCTCTACAACTTTATCTCTTGCATATATTATTTGCTTTTGTTGTTCTTCTGTTTCAGTGTAAAAGTTCCATTCTTTTGCATACCATTTGCTTCCTTTTATACCCCATTTTAAGCAATAATTTTCTAATACAGCTATTTCTTGTGTATCTAAATCTAGTAATCCTGTTTTTATATAACCAAAAACAGATTCATAAGACCAGTTCTTTGCAAATATTTCTAATAAAGATAATACATATCTTACTAAAATATTACTTCCTAAGTCCTTTTTCTCATCTATAAAAACTGGTATATTATATTGGTCAAAAATTGCTTTACACAAACTTGAATATGTATCTATATTTTTTGTAATCACAGCTATTTCTTCATATTTATAGCCTTTTTTTGCAAGTTTTGTTATTTGTATTGCAACATTTTCTATTTCAGAATATGGATTACTTGCTAAAAATATTGATAAATTTTCATTTTGTTTGTCATATTTTTTATAAAAAGGGGATGTCATATTTTCTGCTAGATGTTGTAATTCTTCAGTTTTAAATCTGTATGGTGTATTTAAAAAAATTGTTTTTTCTACTTCTATTTGCTCTTGGTTTGCAATTTCTAAAATCCTTTTTACTGTTTGTTTATTACTATAAAATGTGTCTATATCAGCATTTGTGTTTTCTTGTAAATTATCTGCACAAATTGTTATTGTAATTTTATGTGATATTCTCATAAGTTTTCTTAAAATTTCATATTCTTGTAAAGTAAATCCCGCAAATTCGTCAATATATATATCGCAATTTTTAAATTCATTTGATTCTTCAAGTTCTTCTGCCAAAAGAGTTAACCCATCGTTTTCGTCAATATATTGATTTTGAATTGAAGTGTTATATAAATCATATAAATTTGTAATATCTTCAAGCTTTTTTTGCAAGTATTTATCTTGAGTATTTTTAGTAACTTCTTTTAATATATCTAACTGTACTTGGTGTTTTTTTAGCTCAGTTAATTGTCTTGATATCATTTCTACATTTTCATCTGACTTACCTAGAAATGAAAACTTATTATTTTCTGTTAGTAAAATATGGTCTATAAGCATTGCTTTGCCCGAACCAGATAAATTTATTCTTGTTTTTTTGCCTACTTCTCCTAAAATTCTATATGCCATACGTGCAAACGTAATTACTTCTGCTGAAATCATACTTTGTGAAGAAGATGTTTCAAGTAATTTATGCTCTGCTGTATATGAAAATTGTTCTGGTGTAATTACTTTTATTTTGTATGGACTTTTTTGTTTTATTTGTTCATTTATTTGGTTAAAAATATATGTACTTTTTCCTGTACCTGATGTTCCATATACAATTTGAATACTCAAAACTCTCTCCCTCCAATTTTCAAAAAATATGAAACATTTTTATTGTTTTGCCAACTTTTGTTTCACATTTACATTATATCATAAAGAAAAAAATATGAAATATTTTTTGAATTTTTTAAAAAATTTGACATATAATAAAATTAGTGCTATACTAGTAATAGCTTAAGCAAGTCATTGGATGTCATTAAGATTTGCACTGAGATATGTTCGTCGCATATCTCTTTTTTATTGCACAAAAAATTTTTGATTCTTGCATACTAAAAAAGAAAGAGGCGGTCGTCGTCCGCCTCCAAAGATTATTCTTTGTTTGTGCTTTGGTTTTCATCATTATTACTGCTTAAAAGCAATAATATAATTAATCGCCAAATCAGTTCATAGGATGTCATATAAGACTGCACCTCCCTTCTTCAGGGAACTATCCTTATGTAAGGACTTTTTTATTATACCTTAATTACAAATATTTCGCAACATCTTTTCCATAAATTGTAAATTTTGTGTTACCAATATTCACTGTTATTGGTTGTTTATTTTTGAACAAAGCTTACGCTTCACGTTTCCAGTAGAATAAATACTGCTGTGCCAGTCCTGCTAAATCTCCATATTTTTCTGTTGCTAATTTTTCTATTTGATCTCTTTTTAGCTTTGTTTCGTCTGGTAATTTAAAATATAGCTCATTCATAACTCTTCTTACCCATACATCTACCGGAAATACACTTAAACATTTTAATGTTGAAAATAGCATAATACAATCTGCTACTTTTGGTCCAACTCCTGGTAGTGTTAGCAAAGTCTCTTTTATTTTTCTACTATCTGTTTCTTGTTTTAATTTTTCTAAATCCATTTGTTTTGATATAACTAATTTTGTTGTATCATATATTCTTTTATCTCTAAATCCTAATCCTAATGCTCTTAAATCTTCTACACTTGCTTTTGATAACTGTTCTGGTGTTGGAAATGTATAATATTCATTTCCTTTCCATTCAATTTTGTTTCCATATTTTTTTGCCATTCTTTCTATTATGCCTTTTATTCGTGGAATATTATTATTAGCTGATATTATAAAAGATATTGTTGTTTCCCATAAGTCTTGATTTAATAGCCTTATTCCGCTTCCATAATCAATGCTATTTTTTAATGGTTCATCTATTTTAGATAATTTATTTTTTATATCGTCATAATCTCTATCTAAATCAAAATATTTTGTTACTATTTCTTTTACATCTTCATCACAAATACCATCAAATATAATTTGATGGTTTTGTTCTTTTACATTTAATACATTATTTTGGAAAACTCCAGTATAGCTTCCATCTAGCTCTTCGTTCCATCTAAAGCATTGTCCACATTCAAATATGTGCTTCAACACAAAGCTTCCGTTGTTTTCTATTTTGTACTGTTGTTCCATTTGACTTTCTCCTTATTCTGTTCGCCACATCGCTTGCACTTTGAATATATTTTTTCTCGACTAAAGCACGAAAAAATATATGTCAAAGTCGCTGTAGCTACTCTACTACTTATCTACAAGTACTTTAAAATAGTATTACAAAATATAAGACTACTTTTTCGTAGAGATGTCAAAATAAAATTCTACTCCATTAGAAAGGTTTTGTACACCATATTCATTCTGATAATTATTTTGTATAGCTTTTACTATTGATAATCCTATTCCGCTTCCACTATTTTCACGATTACGTGAATCATCTATCTTATAGAACCTTCCCCATACTCTTGTTAAATCTTCCTCAGGAATTTTATCTCCGGTATTAAATACAGATACCCTAATTTTATTCTTTACATTTTGTATTGTAATTTTTATTTGTTTTTTTCCATTTACTTCTTTTGCATGTTTTATTGCATTTGTAAAATAATTTGTTACAACTTGTTCTACGTAAAAGTCATCTGCATAAGCGTATATAGGCTTTTTTTCATCAAATACCACTTGTATTTTGTTTTCTTCTAACATCACATTGCACTTTCTAATAACCTCATTTATTAGTTCCACAACGTCAAATTCTTCGTCATTAAACTTTCTTTTTCCATATTCAAGCTTCATTAGTTCCAACAATTGTTTTACTAGTACGTCCATTTTATTTGATTCATCAAGTATTACTTCAGCATAAAATTTTCGAGATTCATCATCATTATTTACATTTTCTATTAATCCCTCTGCATAACCTTGAATTAATGCTATTGGAGTTTTTAGTTCATGTGACACATCTGATATAAACTGTTTTCTCATTTCATCTATTTTAGATTTTTCTTCAATATCTTTTTCAAGCTCACTATTTGTTTCTCTTAATTGTTTTATGGTTGACTCAAGTTTATCAGACATTGTATTTATATTTTTACCAAGTTCATTTATCTCATCATCAGAATCATTTATTCTGTACTTTTGTTCAAAATCCAACTTAGCCATTTTCTTAGTAATATCATTTAATTGCAAAATTGGACTCGTAAATCTTTTAGAAATTAATGATGCTACAAATGCTGATATTATTACTGTTGCAATTCCTATAACAATAAGTGTATTATTTGAAATTCTAACACTTTCTTCTATTGGAGCAATTGGTATTCTCATATATAAACTATATCCATTATCAAGTTTTCCATATAATAGAATGTAATTTAAACTATTACTTGTATCATCTATTTTCCTTATAGTCATTTTTGCATCACTATAAAGCAAATTTTTTCTTTCTTCTAAATATGTTTTGTATTTTTCTTTTGCCACTTCAATACTTGATAAAAAATCTTTATTAGTCGAAAATAGTATCAAGTCAGTATCTGATTGTATTAAAATATCAAAGTTATTTCTAAAAGCAATTTTCTTTAATTCTGTTTCCAAATTAATTGCCAAATCAGGATCTTTGTAATATTTATTTATTTTGTTATATACTTCCTTTATGGTATTTGTTTTATTATAAATATAAAAATTTTCAAGTACCAAACTATTTATAGCAATTAAGCATATTACTAAAAGTATAGTAACAACACAAAGCACTAAAAATAACTTGACTCTTACTGATTTTAATTTTTCCTTAATCATTATTTTGCTCCATTTATTTTATTTCAAATTTATACCCAATGCCTCTCATTGTTTCTATGTATTTACCTTTTTTTCCTAGTTTGTGTCTTATTTTCTTTATGTGGCTATCTATTGTTCTCGAATCACCATAATAGTCATAGTTCCAAACATTATTTAATATTTTATCTCTTGATAGAGCTATTCCCTCATTGTCTACCAAATATTTTAATAGTTCATATTCACGTAAACTCATTTCTATTGGTTTTCCATCAACTTTTACAGTTCTGCCTTCTGGGTCTATTACAATACCATCATAATCTTTTACTTCAGTTTTATCTCCCATAGTTCTTTTTAGTATAGCTTCAACTCTTGCTACTAATATTTTAGGACTAAATGGTTTTGATATATATTCATCTACTCCAAGTTCAAATCCAAATAGTTCATCTTGTTCTTCTCCTCTTGCTGTTAACATTATAATTGGTATTCTTGAAGTTTGTCTTATTTGTCTAAGTACTGACCAACCATCAAGTTTTGGCATCATTACATCTAACAATATAAGATTAATATGGTTTTTATTTTCTTCATATACATGAAGTGCTTCTTCTCCATCTCCTGCTTCTAATATACTATACCCTTTTTGAGCTAAGAAATCCTTAATTAATTTTCTCATTCTTGATTCGTCATCTACTACTAAAATAGTAATATTATTCATCTAATTTTCCTCCTAAAACTCATAAGTTTATTATACATTATACAAATGTTTTATGTCTATATTGTGAACAAAAAAAGAAAAAATTGCCGTTGAAGTTCAACAGCAATCAAATTAAACTATATATTTAATTTCATTATGTGGAAAATATTTTCTCATTAAATCTCGTAAAAACATTTCCGCTTCTTCTCTTGTCTCTTTATTATATGTGTATTTTCCTTTTCCTCTGACTGTCATTATTTCCTGATTATATAGATTAGTTTGCTTTGGAAACGCTTCTTGATTTATCATTCTATGCACATAACTGTATGTCATAAATATTATTTCAAAAAACACATCTTTTTTTACTCGTTCTGATAAGTTTTCTGCTAAATACTGAATTAGTTCTGTATATTGTTTTTTCCAATCTTCTACTAAAATTACAGGCGCTATTAAAATTCCTAGTTTATATTCTGCATCTTTTAATTTATTTATTGCTTTTACTCTATTTTCTAATGGTGATGTTCCTATTTCAATTGTTTTAATTATCTCTCTTGGATTTACACTCATTCTTACTATTACTTTTCCATTGTGGTCTAACGGCAAAATTGGATCAACCATATCAAATTTAGTTGGAAATGTCAGCAAACCTTTTGGGTTATCTTTGAAATTTTCGATTGTCCATACTAAATTGTTTGTAATTGTATTTTCTAGAATCAAGTCACTGTTACTCCCTATTTCAAATGTTAAATTTTTATCTGATTCATTTGCAACTTTTATTATTTTATTTAGCATTTGTTCTCTATTAACAAACAACCTTAAATATGCACATTTGTTATAATTACACACCAAATAGCAATATAAACACATTGCTATACAACCAGATGATGTATATGGAACCAAAAAATCTGATGTTTTATGATTTGGCACAAATTTATGTGTTTTTCTAATTCCTATTATTAAATTTTGCTTCATTTGTGGAAACTCACTATTTTGCTTTTTTCTCATTGCTTCTATATTATTATGATTTTCTATTTCAATACACTGTATCCCTTTATCTTTATACCTTTGTAATAGTTCTTTTCCTAGCTCATAATTTTCACTTTCTTTTTCATAATAAACTGCTTTAGGCAAGAACATATTTAAATCACCTCTAAATATATTCTTGCCCAACATTTAATGATTATTCATTTTTTATTTTTCAATATATCCGCTTGTTTTTTGAGTATACATCTCATCTGTTACAGATTTATAAGTCTCACCTTTATAATCATCTGTGAATCCGTTATAAGCTTTATAAATTTCTCCTGTATCTGTATTATAAACTCTTTCATAACCTAAAGTTGCATCACTTTGTTTTTGGCTCATAATATCATAAGTTGTCTGTCTATTTTCCCATGCTTGCATATATGAGTCAAAAGCTGCTTGAATTGAAGCACTTAAAGCTAAGGCCTGTTTTGTTTGTGCATTTCCATCGTCTATTGTCTTTTTTACATAAGCATCGCTAAATTCAATTGAATTAGCTGATTGTAGTAAAATATCTTTATAATCTATAAACTCATCTTTGGCTGAAGTTATTGACATTATATCATAAGCCATATAGTATAGCATATCTGTTCCACCTTGATATTGGTTTCCAAAGTTTACTATAGATGCCATAAACATACCTTCACCTTGTTTGCCGTTATCTCCTGTGAATGTGGCTCTTAAAACTTTACTGTCTAAAGCAACACTTTTCATAGATGCTTTAGAATCGGATTCTTCTAATTTTGCAAAATTACTAAATTTAGGAAAATTAAATGTACTCAATGTTGATTCAATTGAATTCATGTATGAACCTATTTCATCAAATTTCTTGTAAAATTCTTCTGTTGTTGGTTTTTCTAAAACCACAGCATCTGCAAATACTTTGTATTGACTATTGTTTCCACTTAGCTTATAGTAATTTTGCCAAAAAGCTTTTCCTGCTGTACTTTTTAATAGCGGTTGCATTTTTAACATTAAAAATATTTGATTATTTGTTTCGTTTGGATCATATACCTTAATTGCATAATACATTCCTGTTCCACCATTTTCAACTTTCCATCCTTGTGGCTTTTTCATTGAAAATTCTGATGTTGAATAATCCTCTAAAATTAATTGACTTGCTGTATTTGCTACTATTTTAACATTATCTTGACTTTTAACTGTTCCGCCATTATTATTGTTCTGATTTGTATTATTATTTCTTGTCATTAAATATCCTCCTCCAAATACAACTATAAAAACTACAATAATTGCTATTATCCAATTTCTTTTATTTTTATCATTTTCCATAGTTTTCCTCCTTATAATAATTATTATACAAATAGTATTTGCAAAAATCTAGTCTTTTTAGTCTAAATATACATACATAGTATCATAATTATTTTTATTATTTATTAATTTTGCCAAATTTTCCATGACTTCTTGGAAGTTGATTTTTTACTAAAATTGTGCTAATATTTAGCAAGAAATTTTTTGGGAGGTTTGTTATGACTTTTAATGAGCAATTAAATAAATATATGGAACAATTTGATTGTTCTTCACAAGACCTTGTAACTGCATCTGGGCTATCATCTTCTGTTATCAGTCGTTACCGCAATGGTGATAGAACTCCAAATGTAAAAAGTAATCAACTAGAGCAATTAACTGTTGGTCTATATAAAATATGTTGTGATAAAAATATAAAAAAAGAACAAAGTGAAATTTATAATACTTTAGCCAATTCTTTAAATGATATATTAATTAGTTCTGAACAATTGAGCAAAAATTTTAATGAAATAATCTCAGCATTAAATATTAGTGTAGCAGATTTAGCACGTTCAATATGCTATGATGCATCATTCTTATCAAAAATTCGTGCAGGAAATAGAAAACCTTCAAAATCAAAAGATTTTGTTGAAGCCGTATGTGCATTTGTAGTATCCAAATACAGCTCTCAAAGTAATAAACAAACTATATCACTACTTATTGATTGTAATGTTGAAGATTTGAAAAACCAATCTGATTATCTTTTTCATTTAGTAAATTGGTTCTCAAGCAATACATCTATTGAGGAAAACTCTATTAGTAATTTCTTAAAAAATTTAGATGAATTTGATTTAGGGCAATATATAAAAGCCATTCATTTTGATGAATTAAAAGTTCCTTTTGTGCCTTTTTATAAATCTTCTTCAAAGAATTATTATGGCATAGAAGAAATGAAAAAAGGAGAATTAGACTTTTTTAAAGCAACAGTCTTTTCAAAGTCAGAAGAACCTGTTTTTATGTGTAGTGATATGCCTATGGAAGATATGGCAAAAGACGTAGACTTTGGAAAAAAGTGGATGTTTGCTATTGCAATGACTTTAAAAAAAGGCTTACATTTAAATATCATTCATAATTTAGACAGACCATTTAATGAAATGATGTTAGGATTAGAAAGTTGGGTTCCAATTTATATGACTGGACAAGTTTCACCATATTTTCTAAAAGGAACTTCAAATTCTATATATTGTCACCTTAATTATGTATCTGGGTCAGTAGCACTTACTGGTGAATGTATAAATGGATACCATAATAAAGGCAAATATTATTTAACAAGTTCAAAATCTGAAGTTGCATACTATAAAGAAAAAGCAAAACATATACTTACTAAATCAACATCACTTATGGATATTTATAGAGCAGAATCTAAAAATGCTTTTTCTGTATTTTTATCTTTAAATGCAACTATAAATATGCCTCGCAGAAGAATAGTATCATCACTTCCTATTCATACTATTTCTGAAACTTTACTTTTAAAAATTTTGAAAAGAAACAATATATCTGCAGATGATACTAAAAATATACTAGATGCTGTTAATACTCAAAAGCAATTAACTAAAAAAATTTTAAAACATAATATTTTAGAAGATGAGATTGCAATTTCTTCAAAGGAAGATTTTGAAAAATTCCCTCCTCTTCTTTCTCTTGCAGACAGTTTTTATGAAGGTAAAATTTATTATGATTATAATGAATATTTAGAGCATTTAGATTTAACAAAAAAATATGAAAAAAAAGTTGCTAATTATAAATTAACAACTAATAATTATCAAACCTTTAGAAATATACAAATTCTATTTTGTGGAAAAGAATGGGTTATGATTTCAAAAATAAGTAGTCCATCTATACATTTTGTAATACATCATCCTAAATTAAGAGATGCAATTGAAAATTTTATTCCACCAGTAGTTGAAAAATAAATATGCTAATCGGAGCGTTTTCCGCTCCAATTAGCATATTTATTTTGCTTTAGCAATAAGTGCTTTTATTTTTATTCCCTGTTCAGAAAACATTTTTTCATGTTCTGTTTCTATATTCTCCCAAAAATCAGGTTCATTTTGTAAATCTCTTGTTATTTTTTCTATTTTAAATTCAGTATCTTCAAAATAATGTATACTTTCTTCAAACAAATTATCATCATCAGTTTTAAAATAGATTTTTCCACCAGGTTTTAAAAATTGTTTATAATGCTCAAGTTGTCTTGTATATGTTAATCTTTTTTTATGGTGTTTTCCTCTTGGCCATGGATTACAAAAGTTAATATATATTCCTTCAACTAAATCTTGTTTATTTAAAATTAAAAGTATTCTTTCAATATCAAAACGAGTAAGTATAATGTTGTCTATTTCCCTATCTGCTTCACTATATACTTCTTCAACTTTTCTTTTGGCTAGTCCAAGCATCGGGTCTACTAAATCAATTGCTAAATAATTATTTTCAGGATGTAAAGAAGCCTTTTCCGAAATAAATCCACCCTTTCCGCATCCTAATTCAACAAATAAAGGTTGCTCTGGTCTTGCATATTCATTTTTCCATTTTCCTATTAACTCTTCAGGATGTTCTCTATAAAATTTACTTTCTTCTAATTCTTTTCTAGCCCATGGCTTATATCTAATTCTCAATGTTTCGACCTCTCTATTTTGAATATTTAATGCAAATTTTTTACTTTATCAATTATTGTTCCTTATTTTATAAAAATGTCAGTTAAAGAATGCCTTCTAAACTGACAAAAAACTTTTTTCCAATTTTTCGTTATGATATATTGTTACTGCTTTTGGAATAATTTTTATTTCAAATTGTGTACCTTCAATTTTTTCTCCATCAACATTAAATCTAATTGTTTCTTTTGATTCTACTTTTATATGATTTGTTTTAAAATGTTTTATTCTTTTATCTTCTTCAAGTTTTCCTTTTTTTAATTTTAAAAGTAGATTTATAATAGTTAGCATTTTTTGTTTATTGGTATAATATACTTCAAAAGTGCCATCTTCTAAGCTTGCTCCTGGTGCTATGTTATACCCTCCACCATAATATCTTCCATTACATATACTAAGTATAGTAAAACTGTTTCTTTCCTCAATTTCTTTTGATTTAAAAAATATTTCCTTAAATTTAAAATGTGTAAATGTATATAAAATACTTGCTGTATATAAATTTTTAACTTTAATATTTTTCTTTTTCATCAATGGAACATTATTTGCTACTTCTGCATCAATTCCAACGCATGCAATATTTAAAAAGTATTTTCCATTAATTACTCCCACATCTGTTTTTATTTCTTTTTTTCCTAATTCTTTTATTGTGCGATAAAAATCATTACCAGAGCCTGCAGGAATTATACCCAATTTATTTTTTGTTCCAATAACTCCATTTAATACTTCTGATAAAGTTCCATCTCCTCCCACTGCATATATGATGTTCTCTTCTTCTTTATAGCTTTGTGTAAGTCTTGTTGCATCGCCTTGCGCTAATGTATAACATACTTCATATTCAATTTTTCGTTGCTTACATATTTTTTCAATATTTCCTATAATTTTCATTGCATTACCTTTTGCTGATTCAGGATTAACAATAAATATATACTTCATCTTATCACCTATTTTTTAGTTCTTTTTAACAATAATTCTGTTATTTTCTGTGTTAGTATTGCATTTGCCTCTGTAGTATCCATATTTGCTACATCTATTGGATCTCCAAACTCTATTGTTAGACCTCCAAATGGTTTATACTTTCCTGTAATCGCAAATGGTATTATTTTTGCATTTGTTTTTTTAGCTAATAGTGTAGTTCCTTTTTGTAGTGGAAGTAATAATTGATCTGTCTTATTTCTTGTTCCTTCAGGAAATATTCCTATTGATTTTTCGTTTTTTAATAATTCTATTGCAGTTTCAAATGACTCTTTATGTAGTTTTCCAACATGTACTGGTAATACTCCGACAACTCCTAAAAAACGGACCTAATGGACTATTAGTATATACATCTTTTATAAAAAAATGTACAATTCTTTTAGTACAACTTCCAACCAAAACCGGATCTGGATATGCCTTATGATTTCCAGCAATAATTATGGGCCCCTGTTTTGGTATAGCTTGTTTATTTATTACTTTAGGCTGATATATAATTTTTAGTAAAAGAACAGCTAGTGGTTTTAAAAATTTGTAATTCCATGTTGGTACTTTTTTCATTCATATCTTCCTTTCACTAATCATTACTGCATATATGTTTTCTTGTCATTTCAAGTAAATCTAGTGGCGTAAATCCAACAATTTGAATTTTTGAGCGATCTTTTTTTACACTTTCTTCTAATACTTTTAATATTTTTTGTTTTGTTTCTTGATTTTCCATATCTATATAATCAATAATTATTATTCCACCAATATCTCTTAGTCTTAGTTGTTTTGCAATTTCAATTGTAGCTTCTTTATTTACAGTATATATTGTTTGATCTAAGTCTTTACTTCCAATATATTTTCCTGAGTTTACATCAATTGCTGTTAAAGCTTCTGTTTTATCTATTGTAATAAAGCCACCACATTTAAGCCAAATTTTACGATTATTTGCCTTTTCAATCTGTTCTTTAATATCATATATGTTTAACACATCTTGCTTAATTTCTAGTTTAACTTTTGTTTCTAGTCCTGTATCTTTCAAGAATTTTTCTACATATTTGCTTACTTCTTTATTGTCTGTTATAATTTTTTCTACATCTTGATCAATTGTATCAATTAAAGTTTTTTCCACAATTCCATCATTTTTGTATAATAAAGCAGGTGTAAAACTTTGAACTTTATCATATTTCTTAGCTTGTTCTAGTATTTCATTATATTGTTTCACTAACCCTTCAATATCTTTTTGTATAAGTTCTTGTTTTTTTCCATTTGCTGCAGTTCTTATTATTATTCCATATCCTTTTGGTAAACTACATTTTACTATATTAGTAAGTCTTTCTCTTTCTTGTTCCTTTTCAATTTTCTTTGAAATAGTAATAAATTCAGAGTTTGGCATTAATACTGCAAATCTACCTGGAATACTAATATGTGTAGAAACTCTTGCTCCTTTTTTATTTGTGCAATCTCTTTTTACTTGCACTAGTATAGGAGCTCCTTGTTTTATATAATTTTTTATATCATAGTTGCCTAGTTTTTCATTTTTATTACCTGTTTCATTGCTTACTTTTGGAATTATATCTTTTATATGAATAAATGTATTTTTCTCTGCCCCAATGTTTATAAAAGCTGCTTGCATTCCAATTAAAACATTTTCAACTTTTCCAATATATATATTTCCTTCTAGTCTTTTTTGATCCGCTTTTTCTTCATATTTTTCAACTAATTTTCCATTTTCAACCAATGCAACTATTTTATTATTTTGTTTGTCTTGGCTAATTATTACTTCCTGCATTTTTAAACCTTTCTATTGTTACTAATTTTAATTAAATTTGTTCATTGTATTGTCAATTCCATGTTCAATATAATAAATAGCTGCCTCAGATGCTCTATTTATTCCAACTTCTAATTTTTTGTATTGTTCTTCATCTAATTTTCCTATAACATAATCAATTGCGTCATATTCGTCTATCGGCTTTCCAACTCCAACTCTAATTCTTGGAAAATCTTCAGAAACAAGTTCATGGACTACTGACTTTGCACCATTATGTGTTCCTGGTCCACCTTTTTTACGTATTTTTATATTTTCTATTTCAACATCCATATCATCATATATAACTAGTACATTCTCTAATGGTATTTTATAGAAATCTATAAAAGGCTTTATACATTGTCCGCTCAAGTTCATATATGTTTGAGGTTTTAATAAAATTATTTTTTCATTATTTATTATTCCGCTTCCATATAATCCATTGAACTTTGACCTTGAAATATCAATTTCATATTTCTTAGCTATTTTATTAATTACATCAAAACCCATATTATGTCTTGTCATACTATATTCTGGTTCTGGATTTCCTAGTCCTACAATTAAAAACATTTAATTTTCCTCTTTTAATTTAATATCATTTCATAATATCTAGCATGTGTTCTAGATCTTCTAATATTTTAAGCATCATTGTTGCTAGTATTTTTCCGTTTTCTTCTATATACCATATATATAAATTTTCATCATTATAATCTTTTTCCAAATAATGATCTTTAAAATTTTCAAATCTGATTTTCTTTAACCATAACGTCTATAGTTAATGTTTTTATGGCATTTTGGATTTTAATATTCTCTTCATATTTTTTTACAATATAGTTTTCCAATTGTTATATCATCACTTTTCACATAACTTCAGTGTACAGAATTAAACCTATAATTCTTTTCCTCTTTTCTTTCAACTTTTTTTATTTCATCTAATGTTCTTTTTGAATTATTATAATCTAAATAGTGATATGTGTGTACTATAATATTTTTGAATTTTTCTTCTATTTCACAGTTATTTTTTATGTAAAAAATAATTTTATTTATTATTTTGTCTTCATCCTCTATAAGTTCTCCAAATCCATCTTTTCCATAATCATAGTACCCTTTGTTATAATGTGATGAGAAAAACTTTTTTTGGTCAAACTGATAATAAATAATTGGTTTTTGTAAAAAGGCTACATCAAAATGTGTGCTTGAATAATCTGTAATAAACAAAGAACATTCTTTGAATAGTGTAGAATACTTTATATCTTTTGTTGATAAAATATCAACATATTCATTTTTTAAATTCATAAAACTATCTTTGTACTTTTCTGATGCTGGATGTAATAAAAATTGAATTTTATATCCATATTCTTTTACAATATTTATTAACTTTTCATTGTTTAATAGTCTTTGATATTTTTGATAAAATTCAGACTCCTCAAGTGATTTTACCCTATCTTTTGCATATTCAACATCTTCTAAAAACGCTCTCCATGTAGGTGCAATTAAAATTATTTTCTTTCTTTCATTTTTTAATCTATCAAATCTTGCAAGTCCTGTACACACAATTTTCTCTTTATCATACATATAATTTTTAACCACTTCATCATACTCTGGTTTTGTAGTTGTAATAAATAAGTCGGCTATAATATGCTCTCTATTTAAAAAATTGTGAACATCATTCATAATAACCCCATGTTGCAAAAATATAAATTGCTTATTAATATTTTCTTTACATACTGCCATTTCTTGTTTATCAAATGGATTGTAGACTCTATCATAGTAACTTGCATGTGATGAAATTACCATTTTACAGTTTAAATATTTTAGTTTATGCTTTAAAGAGCCGTATTTTACTACTTTTCCAGCTTTGCTTATCTCTTTATAATTTGGTGAGTTTTTATCTAACACAAAATATGTATATTTGCTCATTTTTTTATCATTTAAATTTATATATCTAAATAATTGCTCTGCATTATCATCTCCATACAATATTCTGTCATTTAATAAATAGTATTTTTCTCTTGTCTTAAAGAAATTTAAAATATACCATTTATGATATTGTTTTTTAGCTTTAACAGTTTTTGATACTTCATGTTTAAATTTTTCAAAATTTTTTCTTTTGCTTACATTAATTGTACCATTTTCATCATTTATAGTAATTACAAGTCTTTTTGTAAAAATTTTATATGGAATATTTAATAAATTTATTTTTTCGTCTTTATTATCTAAAAATTGTATATTTGTAAATGCTTCACTATCTTGTTCTAAAACAAATTTATAATTATTTTCGGTATTAATTTTTAATGTTAATATAAGTTTGTTATAATTTATTTCTTTCGAAAAAGAATATTGCTCTATATTAAAATAATATTTTTCTGATTTATCTTCCAAATATGCTTTTACGTTATTCGTTTTTTTATCAGTTTTGTATAAAAGTTCTATATTTATCATAGCATTATTTATGACTTTAACATTAACTAAATTAACACCTATTTTCATAATTACGTTTTTCCTTTATATTTCTGATTTTAATTTATTCCAAATTTCATTTGTTTTTAAGTATTCATTATAATGTTTTTTTACATTTTTATCATATTTAGTTAAGTCTTGTAGTAAAAAGCTAAAGTCTTCATCTTTAAATAATTTGTTTATTTCAGGAATACTAACTTCTAGCTTTGCATACGTAGATTTCATTTGTTCTTGATATGACTCTTTATGAGTTATATATTGAAATAACGGTTTATATTTTATCCAGCCTTTTGAAGCTTGAATAAATCTCTTAGTTATTTGTTCATCTTCTACTTTAATTTTTCTAAGTGTTTTAGGATATTTTTTTCTTAAAATACTAGTATATTTTAAGAATCCATCATGAAAATGATAAACTGGCACTTTTATAACCTTTGAGTCATTTAATTTAGTTGAGAAAAATGTATCTTCTCCTCTTGCACCCTCTGGATTATAAAACGCAGGAATTTTATCAATATGATTTAAATTTAAACATAATGTAGAACCTGCTACCCATTTTCCTACTCCATCACTTTGAAGTTCATAAGCTCCTTCTCCATTACTGATTTTAGGATCTGCATAAGTCACTCCATTATACTTAGTAAATTTTTCTTTTATAGACTCCCATGAAATAATATCATTGCTAATAGCTTCTATATATTGTTTAAATAAACCTTCATCAACATCTTCATTTAATTCCACATAAGGAATTGGTGAAATGTAACCACAGTGATATCCTATTGTTACATCAGCGTCTTTTATATAATTATAATGTGTAAGTACATTGTTCTGCTCTTTCCATGTAATTTCTTTTGTACTTTCATCTCTTATACAAGCAACTGGATATTCGTCATCATCCCAGAATAGCAAATAATTCATACCCCTTAACAAAGCATAATACATTAATGTATTTCTACCTTTAGCATGTCCATGACCGAAAAACAATTCTGCCTCTTCCTTTGTTAATTTTTCTCTTCCTATTAGTCTTTTTTTCATCTCTTCGATATCTTCTGGAGTAATGTATTTAATTTTTATATCCTTATAGACATTTGGCATTAGTCCGTAAAAATCAACTCTAGTTGTGTACTGATAACCTAAGTCAAATAAAATAAATGCTGTTAATTCAACTTTGTCTTCCATATCTTTAAATTGGTTTACTAATTGTTCATAAGTATTATTTATTACTTTACACACATTAGGTCTTCCTGTAACAAAGCCTAATCCAAATTGAATTGTCTTACCCATTTGCTTCTCCTTTTATATATCAAATTATAACATTTAGCTTTATGATTATACCATATTTTTAAAATTGTGTCAATTTTTTAGATTGCTTACAGCTCTAGGATTACGCGTTTCTTTTTTTAATAATTTCAAATTTTTATATGTAATATAAGCCTATACATAAATTATAATAATTTCTAAATTTTTTCTTAAAAAAAGAACTATATTAAAATAGTTCCTCTAATTTATATTCTTTTTCTAATTTATCATTTAAATATAGCTTACTTACTAATTCCAATTCCCTTAAACTTTCTTCTGTAATATTAAATGAAAAAATTTTTTTAGCATCTGCTAACACTATATATTGAATAGCTGTTCTAGTTGAATCTGATATTTGAATTGCACTCTTATCTGCTCTAGCACAACTTTCACATTTTAAGCAATTGTCTCTTAAACTAAAATACCTTAAGTTTTCTTGCTCTTTGCAATTTCCACACTTTCTTATTTCAGGCATAAACCCCAATAAACAACAAAGTCTTATTTTAAAAACTGAAATCACAAAATCTAAATTTTTTTCTTCTTCTGAAATCATATACAAAGTATTTAAGTACAATTGTAAAATCTTATATGTATTTTGATTTTCATCTGTTACATCATTTATAATTTTAGTTATGTATGATGCATATTTTAGCTTATCTAAATCCGTACGAATATTATAAAAAACCTCTATTGTATCACATGAATTTATATGATAACTACTACTACTTTTATATAACAAATACTCTCCAAAGCATAAAAATTGAGTACCTGACATTAAAAGGCTCTTTGGTCTTCTAGCCCCTTTTGCAGCACACCCAATTTTTCCATTTGGAGTAAGTATTGTTACCATTTTATCAAAATCATTCATATTACTTTCCGAAAGGATTATCCCCTTCGTTTTTATTATTCCCATATTGCATTTCCTCTATATTTTTTGCCATATTTTTTTCAATGTTTTCTACTTGAATTAGTTCCATAAATGTGTCAATGTTTCCTGTCTGTTTAAAGGTATTCCATGCTAAGTTTTTAGTAGTTTTATCCATAATGTATAACATCATCTCCTGTTCTAGAAGTTTTACTTCTACTCTTATCATTCGCTTCTTTCTAAATTTTTATGCTGGTATAATTTGTAAAACATTTAATTTTCTTACAAAATTAATCAGTATTTTTAAATAACTTTACAAATTTATCATTGTTTATCCAATCTTCACGCACTTTTACCCACAATTGTAGATTAACTTTATCTTGTAATTCTTTTTCTAAATCTTCTCTAGCATAAGTACCAATTTTTTTAAGCATAGCACCATTTTTTCCAATAATTATACCTTTATGTGAATCTCTTAAGCAGTAAATTGTAGCTTCTATATTAAAAATTGGCTCATTATCTCTTGTTTTACCTCTTTTCATTTTTTTTATTTCTACAAATATTCCGTGTGGAACTTCATCTTGTAGAAGTTTTAATGCTTTTTCACGAATTGTTTCAGAAGCAATATCTCTTAAGGTTTGGTCTGTATATTCATCAACATCATAATATGCTGGTCCTTCTTTAAGGTTCTTCTCAATTTCTTCTAATATAACTTCTGTGTCCTTTGCTTTTAAAGCAGAAATTGGAATAATAGCTTTAAATTTATATTCATCTTTAAATGCTTCTATTAATTTAAAAACTTGCTCTTTTTTAACTAAGTCAATTTTATTAATTATTAAAATGGTATTAGCTTTTGCTTCTTTAATTTTGTCTAAAATCATTTGGTCACCTTTGCCAATTCCATCTGAAGTTGCTTCCACAACAAATAAAAGTACATCTGCATCTGGAATACTGTCCCATGCTGTTTCATTCATTGTGTTACCTAATTTTGACTTTGGTTTATGAATTCCAGGTGTATCTGTAAATATTATTTGTGAATTTTCTCTATTTACTATTGCTTTAATAGCTGTTCTTGTGGTTTGTGGTTTATTAACAACCACTGCTACCTTTTGTCCAACCATATCATTTAATATACTGGATTTTCCTACATTTGTTCTTCCAACGATTGCTACAAATCCTGATTTAAATTTTTCCATATTCTCTCCTAATTATATTTTTTGTTATCTTTTAGCTTATAAATTATATGTAGAACGCAGGCAACTTTGTCTATGCGGAACGGAGTACTAGAAATTGTTTTGAGGCGAGTAGGGAATCTCGGTTTTACTGAGGGCGCTACGAGCCGAATGCTACAATTTCTTTCGTAGTGCAGTCTGACAGTTGCAAGTGGCACATATAATTTATAAGATAATATATAATCTAAATATTTATTGTATTAAAATTATATTACTATTATAATACAAATTTTGTAGAAAAGTGTAAAGAAGTTTACACTTTTTTTCTACTATTTTTACTTGACAAATCTATATTTATCTTTTTTAGAATAATGAGTATGTAATAATTTATGAGCTAGTTCTCCATTTGGTTCTCCTAAAAATTCTTTGTAAATTTGCTTTAATACAGGATTTTTATGTGATTTTCTAATCACACTTTTTTCATCAATTGAATACATTGCCTCAGCACGTTTTTTATGTACATCAACCTCTTCTTGAATTTTAGCACTTTTTATAGGTTGGCCTCCACCTGTAATACATCCACCTGGGCAAGCCATAATTTCAACAAATTGATAATCTGATTTACCAGATTTTATTTCTTCCATAATAATTTGTGCATTTGCCAATCCATGTGCTACTACAACTTTTACCTTTTTATCCGCAATTTCTATTTCAGCTCTTTTTATTCCATTTTCTCCTCTAACTTGTTCAAATGCAATCTTATCTAAAGGTTTGCCTGACACAATTTCAGAAACACTTCTAAGAGCTGCTTCCATAACTCCTCCAGTTACGCCAAAAATTGCAGCTGCACCTGTTGCTTCTCCCATTGGATCATCAAATTTAGCATCCTCTAAATTTACAAAGTCTATTTCAGCTTGCTTAATCATTCTAGCAAGTTCTCTTGTAGTAATAACCGCATCAACATCTTGCTTCATCTCTTCTCTTTGTCTTTCATATTTTTTAGCAATACATGGCATTACAGATACTACAAATATTTTATTTGGATCTAATCCTTCTTTTTTAGCATAATATGTTTTTAATAATGCTCCAAACATTTCATGTGGTGACTTGCAACTAGATAAGTGATTTATATTTTCTGGATAATTCATTTCAATATATTTTACCCAACCAGGGCAACATGAAGTTATCATTGGTAAATTCTCATTACTATTTAATCTTTTTATAAATTCTGTTCCTTCTTCAACAATTGTGAAATCTGCTCCAGTATTTGTATCAAATACTTTATCAAACCCCATTTGTTTTAATGCATTTATCATTTTTCCTTCAACATTCGTACCTATTGGCATTCCAAATTCTTCTCCAAGTGCTACTCTTATAGATGGAGCTGTTTGCACTATTACATAAGTATCTTTATCATTTATTTTATCCCATACAATTTGTGTAGAGTCTTTTTCTGTTAAAGCTCCTGTTGGGCATACTTCTATACATTGACCACAAAATGTACAATTTACATCATTTAAGCTATTATGTCCAACTGTTGATACACATGATTTAAAACCTCTTTCAGTTACTCCTATAGCACCTATTTTTTGTACTTTATTGCACATTGAAACACATCTTCTGCATAATATGCATTTATTAGGATCACGTACTATAGATGGAGATTTATCATCTATTTCATATATGTTTTTTGTTCCTTCATATACAGTTTTTTCTTTATCAAATTTATTTATAAGGTCTTGTAATTCACAATTTTCATTTCTTACACAATTTTCACAATCCTGATGATGATTAGATAATATTAAGTCTAACATAGTTTTTCTAGCTTCCAGAACTTCCGGTGTTTTAGTATGTACAACCATTCCTTCTTCTACTTTTTGAATACATGAAGTAGCAAATCCTCTTTTTCCTTCTACCTCTACAAGGCACATTCTACAATCGCCAATTTCATTTATTTCTTTTAAATAACATAGTGTTGGAATATCTATACCTAATTTTGCAGCAGCTTGTAAAATTGTTGTACCTTCTGGTACTTCTACTTTTTTACCATCTATTGTTAGATTTACCATATTTTTATCTCCTATCTCACGTTTTTATTTTTAATATATTCTCTTCCTTTAAACTCTTCTCTCAAAATATCCATCATTATTGCATCATAATATTTTCCGTTTACAAATTTGCCTTGTCTTTCTCTTCCTGTTTCTTTAAATCCACATTTTTTATAACATGCTTTTGCTCTTTCATTACAATCTAAAACTGTAAGGTTGATACTGTTTAAATTCATATAATTGAACCCAAAATCTAGAATTAAATTAATAGCTTCTGCACCATATCCTTTGCTTCTATATTCACTCCTACCTATAAAAATTCCAAGTGTTGCTTTACTATCAACTCTATTAATTTTTTCTAGAGACACTGTTCCTACCATAACATCATCTTTTAAGTCAACAATTACAAATGTTGATTCTGGATTTGCATTTTTCTCTAAAAACTCTTTTTCTCCACTCAAACTTATCATCTGAGCTGTTCTTCCAATATAATCAGTTACTTCAAAGTCATTCATCCATTCTGTAAATTGTTCCACATCTTCTGCATTTCTTGGTGATAAATATATTCTCTCTCCAACTAATTTCTTAAAATATTTCATAATCATTTCTCCTTTTTTCTTATTATTCATCACAAATTTTCAAAAAATTCTTTGTGTATCTTTAAATTTTCAAAAGAATAGTTATATTGCTAGGAACAAGAATTAAAAATGAATGAGACGTACTTTTTGTACGTTGATTTCATTTTTAATTCACAGTGACAACGCAAGATGACTATTATTTTGGAAATTTTAACCGATAGCGTGAAATGGGCAAATACCTAAACACGTTCCACACTTAATACACTTTTCTTCATCAATATGATGTGTTTTACCTGGCTCTCCAGTAATTGCCTGTACTGGACAATTGCGACTACACTTCGTACAACCTCTACATTTATCTGGGTTAATTTGTATTTTAGCTAATGCCTTACATTCTCCCGTCCTACATTTTTTCTCTTCTATATGTTCAATATATTCTTCTCTAAAATATTTTAAAGTTGAAAGTACAGGATTTGGTGCTGATTGACCTAACCCACATACTGAAGTTTTTGGTATAATATTTGCCAATTCTTCCAGTTTTTCTAAATCTTGTTTTGTTGCTTCTCCATTAGTTATTTTTTCTAGTATTTCAAGCATTCTTTTAGTTCCAATTCTACATGGTGTGCACTTTCCGCAAGATTCATCTACAGTAAATTCTAAATAGAATTTTGCAATATTTACCATACATTTTGTGTCATCCATTACTATAAGTCCACCTGACCCCATCATTGACCCTATTTGTTTTAATGATTCATAGTCAATTGGTGTATCTAAATGTTCTTTTGGAATACATCCTCCAGAAGGTCCTCCTGTTTGTGCTGCTTTAAATTCTCTATTATTTGGTATTCCTCCTCCAATATCATAAACAATTTCTCTTAATGTTGTTCCCATTGGCACCTCAACTAGTCCAATATTCTCAACATTGCCACCTAATGCAAATACTTTCGTTCCTTTTGAAGTTTCTGTTCCAATGCTTGAATACCATTTTGCTCCATTTAATATTATTCTTGTTACATTTGCATAAGTTTCAACATTATTTATTAGTGTTGGCTTACCCCATAAGCCCGAATTTGCTGGATATGGTGGTTTTAACCTTGGATGACCACGTTTTCCTTCAATAGATTCCAAAAGTGCTGTTTCTTCTCCACATACAAAAGCTCCTGCACCTAATCTAACATCTATATCAAAATTGAAGTTAGTTCCAAATATATTTTTACCAAGTATGCCATATTCCTTTGCTTGCATTATTGCTACTTTTAATCTATCTACCGCAATTGGATATTCGGCTCTTACATAAATATAGCCTTGATTTGCTCCAATCGCATAACCTGCAATCATCATTGCTTCTAATACAGAGTGTGGATCTCCTTCTAAAATGCTTCTGTCCATAAAAGCTCCAGGATCACCTTCATCTGCGTTACATACTACATATTTTTGTTCTGATTCTACTGCTTTAGTTAATGCCCATTTTCTTCCCGTTGGGAATCCTGCTCCACCTCTGCCTCTTAGTCCTGAATCTTCAATTGTTTTAATTACTTCATCTGGCATCATTTTCAAAAGTACCTTTTCTAGTGCTTTATATCCATCAAAAGCTATGTATTCATCAATATTTTCAGGGTCGATTTTTCCACTATTTTGAAGGGCAATTCTTTTTTGTTTTTTATAAAAAGTTAAATCATCTAATTTATTTACTTTAGTTCCATCTATGTCTTTACATAATAGTCTCTCAACAATTTCTCCATCTATTATGTGCTTTTGTATAATTTCTTCGCAGTCTTCCGGCTTTACCATTGCATAAAATGTATCTTCTGGTCTAATAATTACTATTGGTCCTTTTGCACATAACCCAAAACAACCAGTTTGAATTACACGCACATTTTCTAGTTTTTTCTCTTTTACTAGTCTTCTAAAATTTTCTATAACCTGTGTAGATTTTGAAGATGTACATCCTGTTCCATGACACACTAAAATATGTTTTTCCTTTCCTCCAACCGTTGTATCTACTCTAATGTTTAGCTCTCTTCTTTTTTCTTCTCTTATTTTTCTTATTTCCTCTAAAGTTTTCAAATCATTACTCCCTTCTTATTTTGTAATCAATTCATCTAAAACCTCATCAAGTTTTTTCACTGTAGCTTTACCATATACCTCTCCATTCACAGTAAATACTGGTGCTATTCCGCATGCACCCAAACAACGAGTACTATCTATTGAAAATTTTCCGTCTTCTGTGGTTTCTCCTTCTTTAATTTCCAATCTTTCTTTTAATCTATTCATTAGTTTTTCAGAACCTTTTACAAAACATGCAGTTCCTAAACATACTGAAATTGCATATTTTCCCTTTGGTTTTAATGTAAACCTAGAATAAAATGTAATTACTCCATAAATCTCTGCCATTGGAATACTTAAATATTCTGATATTTCACTTTGTGCAATTTGAGGAATATACCCATATTTTACTTGCACATCATTTAATATAGGTATTAAATTATCCTTTTCTTTAGTATATTTTTCTAATATTTCTTTTAGTTCTTGTCTCAATTTTTGTTCCATACAATTCATACTTTTCAATTCCTCCTAGTATATTTGTATTTTACTTTTTCAAAATTATTATATCAAACACATTGTTTTTATACAACCTATATTTTACCTTGTTGTATAGAAAAAAACAACAAACTAGTATTTTAGTTTGTTGTTTCAGACTGTTGACAAAGTATAAAAAAATATTTTGTTCAACAGTCTTTTCTTTTTTTTAAAAATGAGTTAAAATATATATGTCCTAATTAAAACCAAAAAACGGACTGAAAAAATGTAGTTTTTTCTTCGGAATAACTGCATTTTTTCTTGTTTAATGATATAATTTAGTTGGTTTTAATTGGGA
>OLJF01000119.1_pt1 | contig 130664 bp, 121 predicted proteins | sample 1609751 | NCBI WGS metagenome assembly OLJF01 (sample SAMEA4350171, study PRJEB24818) | metagenome | biome: human; feature: gut; material: faeces | place: Denmark | collected 2013-09
ACTGCGCAGACGCAGTTGCATGGGCAGTTGCCAACAAGGTCGCCAATGGCTTTGCTGACGGCACCTTCCGTCCCGAAGCAACCTGCACTCGCGGCCAGGCTGTCACCTTCATCTTCCGCGCACTCGCGAAATAATCATAATCTTACACAAGCTACCCGGAAATGTGAAAAAATTGTGACTAAATATCCCCCCAGGTAGCTTGTGCAGCATAGCTGCGTACCCTATAATAGGCCATGCTGAACAAAAAAATAACGAAAGGAAGGCATCAACTATGCATATGGCAGATGCTTTGCTTGCACCGGCTGTTGCTGCTACTATGTATGTAGCGTCGGCTGCCACTGTAGGCGTATCAATTGCAAAGCTAAGAAAAGAAGAGAAAACGGGGCTTGAATCAACATCAAAGAAACTACCTGCAATGGCTGTTATGGCAGCACTTGTATTTGCGGGCCAGATGATAAACTATTCGATTCCCGGAACCGGTTCGTCAGGACATATGTGCGGAGGCATGATGCTCAGCGGGGTTCTTGGTCCGTGGGCGGGCTTCCTATCAATGGTCGTCATCCTAACTATACAGTGCCTGTTCTTCGCTGACGGAGGACTCATGGCACTCGGCGCAAACTGCTGGAACATGGCATTCTATGGCTGTTTTGTAGGCTACTTCCTTATTTATCGCCCGATAATGCAGGGCAAAATGTTTGCATCCAAGGGCACAAATGCGGCAAACCGCCTGAAGATCATAATCGCATCCATTCTCGGCTGCGTCATCACCCTTCAGCTTGGCGCGTTTTCCGTTGTCCTTGAGACCACCGCTTCCGGTATCACCGAGCTGCCCTTTGGTGCATTCTGCGCACTGATGCAGCCCATCCACCTTGCTATCGGCCTCATCGAAGGCGTTATAACCGCAGCAGTTCTTCTGTTCATCTATGAAACAAGACCCGAATTGCTCAAGGATGTTAAGACCGATGGTGAAGTGAAAAACAAGTGCTCTCTCAAGACCACTATCATTATTCTTGCAGTTGTCGTCGCAATCGTCGGCGGAGGTCTGTCTCTGATCGCAAGCAGCAACCCCGATGGCCTCGAATGGACACTCTTCGGAAACGAAGATGCAGGCTACAATGCCAATATGGGACTTGATGAAGATGAGTTCGGTGTGTCCAGCAATGCAGCGGACAAGGCCGAGCAGATTCAGGAGAAGACGGCATTCCTGCCTGACTATGCATTTGCTTCCGACGGAGATAATCCGGCCGGCACAACGGTTTCCGGCATAGTTGGATCGGCCATGGTCGCCGGTGTGGCTGTGCTTGTATGTCTGGCAGGCGGATTTTTCAGAAAGAAAAAGACCGAGGAAAAAACAAAATAATCGGCATTATAATCACCTTGCGGCAAGTCTGAAGGCTTGCCGCAAAAGCCGTTATATAATGGGAAGTGATAGACTGTGAATAAAGCGGAAAAAGCATGCGAAGAGCTCAAAGCAATGGATGAGCTTGCGGCTATGGATTCGCCGATACACTCCATGCCTCCTCTTGCCAAGCTGCTTCTTACTGTGTTTTATATTTTTGTAACAGTGTCTTTTAATAAATATGATATAACAGGGCTCTTCTTCATGCTGCTCTTTCCGGTCTTCGCTTATCAGCTTGCCGGTATTGCCGTGCATACCTGTTTTCATAAACTGCGCATAGTAATGCCGCTTGTTTGTGCCGTTGGCTTGTTCAACCCGTTTTTCGATAAACAAATATTGATCGTTGTTGGCAATATTGGAATCAGCGGCGGAGTTGTGTCGATGCTGACTCTTATGATGAAGGGGGTGTTCTGCCTCATGGCATCATTTTTGCTCGTTGCAACGACATCTATTGAGGAAATATGCCGTGCCTTGCGCCAGCTTCACTTTCCGAAGATGCTGACCTCTCTGCTTCTTCTGACATTCAGATATATCAGTGTCCTGCTTGAGGAAGTTGCCATAATGACTGAGGCATATCATCTGCGTGCGCCCGGGCAAAAGGGCATACATGTTTCAGCTTGGGGGTCGTTTCTTGGGCAACTGCTCCTGCGGAGTATGGACAGAGCGGAAGCTCTTTACGAGAGTATGGAGCTGCGCGGATTCTATGGCGAGTTTTATTATGCAAAAGGAAAAGCGTCAAATAAAATTGCGTGGCCCGGCACTTGTATATGTGCGGCGCTCATAATGCTGACAAGGCTATATAATATACCGGCATTGCTTGGTTCGATGTTCATGTGAGGGCGAAATGATGATAGAGTTTAAAGATGTCAGTTTTTCATACGGTGAGCACAGCGTGCTCGATGGAGTCAGTTTCAGTATAAACGCCGGAGAGCAGGTCGGACTCATAGGTGCAAATGGAGCAGGCAAATCTACGATAATGAAGGCCGCGCTTGGACTGATTACCTGCGCGGGCAAAATCACTGTGGATGGCATGGCTATGGAAAGAGAAAACCTTTCGGCCATTCGAAAGGAGCTTGGGTACGTTCTCCAAGATTCCGACAATCAGATGTTTATGCCAACAGTGCTAGAAGATATGATATTCGGCCCCATAAACTATGGGATGAGCAGGAAAGATGCCGAAAGGCTGGCCGAGGATACTCTACAACGGCTTGGACTGGAATATCTGAAAAATCGTCACAATCACAAAATGTCCGGCGGCGAAAAACGCATGGCTGCTATAGCTACGATATTGGCAATGCAGCCAAAGGCTATGCTTATGGATGAACCGTCTACCGCACTCGATCCGCAAAATCGAAGAACGCTTATAAACACGCTGAACAGTCTTCAGGTCACAAAGATCATAGCATCGCACGATCTGGATCTCATCCTTGATACATGTGACAGAGTTCTGCTTTTAAGCGATGGTAAAATCGCGGCGGATGGAAAAGCGGATGAGATTCTGCGAGATAAAGCGCTTTTGGAGGGTAACCACCTCGAATTGCCGCTTTGCCTTTCCGGAAGCCATGCCAGATGATGATAAAACGTAAGCGGAGGCGTAATGCCTTCGCTTAATTATTTGAAATTATCCGTTCGCAGAGAGGGCTTTTTATTTACAGGGTATCTTATGAGTGACTTCGGCTGGAGGCTGTGGTATACTGTACTTGAGCACAATTATTTGAAAGTAAGGACGATCAGATGAGCCAGAAAGATATAATGCATATTCTCGAAAGAGTCAGCAGCGGCGAGCTAAGCCCATCCGAGGCGGCGCTGGAGCTTAAAATGGAGCCGTTTCAGGATCTCGGCTTTGCGAAGATCGACCACCATCGCGAGCTGCGTCAGGGCATAGCGGAGGTCATCTACGGCGAGGGCAAGACCCCCGAGCAGATACTGAAAATCGTTGAAGCAATGCTCGAACGCGGACAGAAAACGGTGCTTATAACACGAATGTCGGCCAAAGCAGCCGAGCTTGTATCCTCAAAGCATGACCTTGACTACAGGGTCGACGCAAGGCTCGGAATAGTCGGCGTGATCCCGGAACCGGACGGGGTCGGAACTGTCGTCGTTGCCACCGGCGGCACGACGGATATACCCGTTGCCGAGGAGGCAGCCGTCACGGCCGAGATACTCGGAAATAAGGTCACGCGGCTGTACGATGTCGGCGTTTCCGGAGTGCATCGCCTGCTGTCGCACATGCCGGAGATTATGACGGCGCGCGTTATCGTCGCCGTTGCCGGAATGGAGGGCGCGCTGCCGTCGGTTATCGGCGGACTTGCAGATTGCCCGGTGATCGCCGTGCCGACGAGCGTGGGCTACGGAGCTTCATTCGGAGGAGTCGCTGCACTGCTTAGCATGCTCAATTCCTGCGCAAGCGGCATGTCGGTAGTTAACATAGATAACGGATTCGGGGCAGGCTATCTTGCCAGCATGATAAACCATCTTGACTGATATGAATATTAACGAATTTTTCAACGAACATAAAAAAGCTGCGCTCGCCTTTTCGGGCGGTGCGGACTCGGCGTATCTGTTGTATGCCGCGGTGAAATGCGGCGCGGACATTGCTCCGTACTTTGTCAAATCTCAGTTCCAGCCGGAGTTTGAGCGCGAGGATGCACGCCGTCTCGCAGAACAGCTGGGAATTGAGCTGCACGAGATAAGCGTTGACGTTCTGCAATTTGACGACGTGACGGATAATCCGGCAGATCGCTGCTATTACTGCAAGAGGCATATCATGGGAGCTATACGCGCCGCTGCGGCAGCTGACGGCTACGATACGCTCATAGACGGCACGAACGCAAGCGACGACGGCGGCGACCGCCCCGGAATGAAGGTGCTAAGGGAGCAGAACATCTTGTCACCGCTGAGGCTTTGCGGAATAACGAAGAGCGAGGTTCGCGCCCGTTCGCGTGAGGCAGGATTGTTTACATGGAATAAGCCCGCTTACGCCTGCCTTGCAACGCGCGTTCCGACCGGAGAGAGGATAAGCGGCGAAAAGCTTGAGGCAGTGGAGAAAAGCGAGGAATATCTGTTTTCACTCGGTTTTACCGACTTCCGCGTGCGCCTGCGCGACGGCGGAGCGCTGCTGCAATTTACGGCAAAGCAGCAGGAAAAAGCTCAGTCTGAGCTTGAAAAAATTAAGGCCGAGCTTTCAAAATACGTCGGCGTTATAAAGCTTGACCCGAAAGCGAGGGCGGAGAGCCAATGAGAACGCTGTATATCGACTGCTCCATGGGCTGCGCCGGAGATATGCTGACGGCTGCGCTTCTGGAGCTGCATCAGGATAAGGATGATTTTCTGAGCCGCATGAATGCCGCGCTCGGAGGAAAGGCCGTGCTGACGGCGGCACCCGACAGTAAGTACGGACTGCGCGGAACGCATGTGACGGTTCTCATAAACGGCGACGAGAAGGGCGAGAAAACGCATCATCACCATGAGCACACGAGCATTACCGAGATCATGGCGTTTATAGATTCGGTACCGCTTGACGAAGCGATCCGGGAAAATGCAAAAAAGGTCTATTCCATCATTGCCGAGGCCGAAAGCCGTGTCCACGGACATCCGATGGAAAACGTGCATTTTCATGAGGTCGGCTCGCTTGATGCGCTGGCCGATGTGCTGAGCGTGTGCGCGCTCATGCATGAGCTTGCTCCGGAGCGGATACTCGCGTCGGAGGTGAACGTAGGCTCTGGTACGGTGCGCTGCGCGCACGGCGTTCTGCCGGTTCCTGCCCCGGCGACGGAGCTTATCCTGCGCGGCGTGCCGATATATTCGGGGCAGATAAAGTCCGAGCTGTGCACGCCTACGGGAGCTGCACTGCTGAAATACTTTGTCTTGAAATTTGGGGCCATGCCGACTATGAAGATTGAAAATGCAGGCTGCGGTACGGGCAAAAAGAACTTCGAGTGCGCAAATGTAGTCAGGGCGTTTATCGGCGAAACTGCAAACGACGGCGAGGAGATAATCGAGCTTGCCTGCAACCTTGACGATATGACACCTGAGGAGCTTGCCTTTGCAATGGAGGAGCTTTTCTCACTCGGTGCATTAGATGTATACTTTACCAATATCGGTATGAAAAAAAGCAGACCCGGCGTTAAGCTTACATGCATGTGCCGGGAAAAGCAGCGAGAACGGATGCTTGAGTGCATATTTAAGCACACAACGACACTTGGCGTGAGAGAATATGCCTGCAAAAGATACGAGCTTGGCAGAAGCGAAAAAGCGGTGCGGACGCAGGACGGAGAAGTTCGCGTCAAAATATCGTCCGGCTACGGCGTTGTGCGCGAAAAGGCAGAGTATGAGGATCTCGCCGCCATTGCGCGCAAAAGCGGAAAAACAATTGCGCAGATAAGAAGCGAGGTTTTAAAAGCCAATAAGCAATAAGTCATATAAACAATATCCCCCGAAAGCACTTGCTTTCGGGGGAATATTTATGCTGCTTATACGGCAAACAGCTCGGAGTTTTCGGCCAGAAGATCGATTATGCGTCCCATCTCCTGCAGTGAGCTTACATAGCTGCGGCGCAGAGCGTCAAGGTCATGTAGGTCAACGCTGCTTGCAACACAGGCAAAGGCGTAGTCTGTTTCTATAGCCATTGAAAGAGTGCTTCCGTTCAGGCAAAAGCCGAGAAGCTGCCCGTCGATGCTTCGGCAAAATTCAAGTATCTTCGCGGTGAGCAGCGGAGTTAAAACGCTCTTAGCATACTGCTCGTGCTCGGCCGTAACACAGAAGCAACGGTCAAATTCTTCATTGCCGATCGCGATGCCGCATGGACTGTTCTCCGTGCGAGCGCCGACGAGCACGCTCTCCGCTGCTGGGTAGCGCATCTCAAGGCGCAAAACAATGCCCTTGAACACCATGTCACGGCAGGTCTCCAAGCCGTCTTGCGGTGCGCCGCGCTCGTAGACATGGTTAAGGCGCACGTTTGCTGCTGAAAAGTGTACGCCGTTGTGTTTGCCCTCGCGGAAGCTTTCGGTTTCTATCTCCTCCCACTGCCCGTCAAGCAGCCGGAGCGAGCGCACAAGCTTTTCGTCAATCAGCATCTGCGCCGTGTGCATATCCGGCCCGAAGGCATTTTCAAGCTCCGCGCGGAAGAAATCGCCCATTTGCTCCTGCATAAGAGCTTTCAGCTTTTTCTGAGCACCGCCGCCGAGAAACAGTGCGGCACACACACCGCCGAAAAACAGCACTGCCGTTAAGATCGATTTTAGCGCCATGTCATCCACGGCAAAAAACGAGATCACTCCGCCCAGAACGCCGATCAGCCCGATGATCGTCCAGATGCGCGCCTGCTTCTGATATTGCCCAAGCTTTTTCGAAAGCTCGGCCTCACTCATTTTTTCGTAATGCCTGTCATTCATAGCCCGACCCTCCGTCAGCAGATATCGAAATACAGGCTGCTGCGCGCGTCGAGCGTGACTATGTCCATAAGGCATGCTTCGGGAGAAATGCTGTCAAGCTGCATACGCTTTGCGCTGTCCTTGTAATTATCAGGCTGAGTCTCGGCGGCAAAAATAAGGCCGTCGTAGTCCTCGGGAAGATAGACAACGTAGCTTTTTGTCAGCACCGAAGCCCACTTATCGACATTGCTCTGCCAGTCGGTAGAATACGCAAACTCTATCTCATAAGTTTTGCCGTTTGCACTGACAGTATGCAGATAGTAATTATCTCCGCGCTCACTGTCGCCGTATGAGGACGCGACTGTGAGCCACATGCCGGTGTATTCGTCATATAGCTCGCTGTCGGTGTTCGTTATGTAATCGCCGCTGAAGCTGCCGACGGAATCCTTCGGAATATAGCATATAGCGTCAAATTCCAGCTCGCGTATGCCGTCATGAGTCTGGTCGGAGATCATTTTGACCTCCCAGTAGCAGTCACCGACGGTGTAGCCGTCGCCAAGGTTTGCGTAGCTGCAAACGCCGCTCTCCAGCAGATAGCTGCCGTTGTCGACAGCGGCGTTAGCATAGAGATCATTATCTTCAAAGTATGAGCCGCCGGCAATCGACACGGATGAAAGATCTTCGCTGAAAACATAGCGCTCGTCGGGATCCCATATCCACACAAGCTCCGTGCCGTCGCCGTTTTCATGTTCAAAGCGGATGTAGACATCGCTTTCGCCGTCGGCGCTGAGGTCATCGAAGGATATGGAAGTGAATGCGTCCTTCGCGTCGGGTATTGCCACGGGAAACGACACGCTGTCAAACAATATTTGCTCTGCCTCATCCCTATAGAATGCGGCGCTTTCGGAGCTTATGGTCACGAGAACATCCACGCTGTCACCGTCGTGCGTGATGGTTCCGCTGCCGACAACTATACCGGTAGTACGCCAGTCGTTGCCGGCTTCCGGGTCATCCGAGCTGCTGCAGGCTGCAAGGCTCAGGCACATGAGAAGCGCCATAAGCAGGGCCGTAAGTCTTTTAAAAGAAATCATGCCGCACCTCACTCAGTCTCGCACAGATCCAGGCGTATATAGCTGTCGCCGTCGTCGCCCCACGAGAACGCTTCCTTTTCAAAGGACATGTTAATATCGTAGGTTACATCGGAATACTTACGGGAATGGGCATAGTATTGCTCCTCAATAGCGGGATCCTGCTCGATATATCCGTAGTCTGTCATTTTAAACGTACCGTCGCCCTCGCCCTCGAACAGCTCCCATTCGCCGTTTTCATCGATAGATATGTAGCTGGTGGAGTAGGGAGAGCCGTTGAGACACCATGTGTTTGCAATGTCGGCAAAATATCCGTCGGTCCTGGGAGCGGGAGTGTCCATGACGAAAGTGCCGAAGGACTCGATGGTCATGCCGTCGGTGCCGCCGCTGACCTGGTAGGCCTTGCCGTCATTTTCGTTGAAGAAATAGATGTAGGCGTATTCCGGAACGTTCTGCGCGTTGCCTGCGGCTACTATATCATAGCCCTTGTACAGGGTGAAGTACAGGCCGCTGTCAATTGCCTCGACCTCAAGCGCATCGCATACGTCGCTGTCGGAAGCGGCCCATATGCCGAGGTATTCGTTGTAGCTGCTGTCATACGAAGCCGCCGAGTCGTAAGCTGCGTCCTCTATGACTGCCGGTGCTCTGTAGTCATCGTCGCTGCCGCCGCCGTCGCCGCATGCGGCAAGGCTAAGGCACATAAGCAGCGCCATGATAAGCGCCAAGTGCTTGCTGTTACTTTTCATTTCGTTCTCTCCTTTTAAATGTTAACGTTCTCTTTTACTGCTCTGCCATGGATAAGATCTCGTCGTGGCTCAGCTCCACGTTCCCGAAGCGGATGAAAATGCCGTTTGTCACGGCGCTGTTCCACACCTCTGGGTTTGCCAGCGGACGGAAGCGGAGCTTGTCCAGATATCGGCTCATGTCCAGAAGCAGACGGCTGCCGGTCACAAAATCAACCTGCAAAACATGGCCTTTAAGCGGCGTTACGGCTGATATATATTTCCGGGTCAAATGCTCGCCCTCCTTTCTGCTCACAAAAAGACGAAAAAAGTCCACCGTACTGCTATTGTACGGCGGACACTGAAAAATAACCATTCACCAAAGGTTAGAAGTTTTGCTGCATAAGCTCCGAAAGCTGCTTTCTTTTTGTTCTCGTATCGCCCTGTATGCCGAGCTTTGAGTATATCTGCTTCATATATTGCTTGACGCTGCCCTCGGACAGAAACAGCTTTTCGGCGATCTCGCGGTTGCTGAGCCGACTGAGCGTAAGAGACGCGATCTCGTATTCGCGATCTGTCAGCGCGGCAAACTCTGCCGGGCGAGAGCCTGCGTCCGGCGCGGCTTTTTTGCGAGCTGACATAGCCTCACCGAGCCGCACGATGCTGCCGATAAGCTCCGGCTGACCGGAGCAATACTGTAAGGTTGGCTTAATATAAGCGTAATTTTCAACAAACGGGATCATTATCCAGTCGGGTGCAGCGTCCTTAAGTGCCTGATCGAGAAGACGGCATGCCTCGGCGTGCTTGCCGAGCGCCTCATACGCTGCGGCGGTCTGGAGCCTGACATGCAGCGCGACCAATGCATAGTGCATCGCCTCGCAGACAGCAAGCTGCCCCTCGCTGCGGCCTATGACCTTCGCGTATGCGCCCTGGGCGAGCAGCACCTGATTTTCGATCATCTCCGCCATGGGCTTACCCGGTGCGAGAATGCTTATCGACGAGAGCCTGTGCGCGGAAAAAACCTCCGGGATGCGCTCTGTTTTGCCAAGCAGCGCGTGATAGTAGGCGCTTGCCGCGTCAAGAATATTGAGCCACGCGGCGTTATGCTGCCGCAGAAGCTGCTCGCGGCGTTGCTCAAAGCTGTATCTCATCTCAACATCCGTGCACAGCGACAGCCGCCATGCAAGAAAATCGCAGCAGAGCGCCATGTTCTCCTGCCCGTTGCCCTCTATCCGGGCGTAAGCGCTTTCAAGCTCGATGTGCGCGTCGGTAAAGCGCCCCTGCGCAAAGGCGGCCTCGGCGCGCATGATCTTTTCCGCGCCCTGACCGTGCCCGTCGGTTATCTTGTAGTAATGCGGCATGCACTCGTCCATGTCGGCAAGCTCGCTTTGCATTTTGCCCGGAGCACGATGAAACATCATAAGCACCGACGGAGAGCCGAAGGTCCAGCCGCCGCTTTTGTGTATGCTGATCGCAATGCGCGACATTTGCGCGCTGGCGCTGCGGTGAAGCCGACTCATGGCGCTTATGTCGTTGTAGCTTAAAAAGCTCATGATAAGGTCGCACTCGCCCAGAAGATTTCCGCGCTCGGCCTCGCTCAGCTCGCCGTTATCGTCAATTGCCGAAAGCAGCAGTGCTTTAAGCTCCAGCATTTTGGGGATGCGCCGCCAGTTGAACATGCTGCGCATCAGCACGAGTATCGACAGCGGTTGAGCCTTGAGAACGTCAACGGGGCAATCTTCAATGCCGGACAGCACGCGCTGCGGATCGAGAGAAGAAAGCAGAATACCGGCATCCTTCCGCACAACGCGCAGCAGCGAGTCGAAGTCTTCGCATTTTCTGTAAGACGACATGGCGTGCAGATACTGCTTCCGGCTTTCGTACCATGAACCGAAGCGCTGCCAATAAAGCTCCTTCTTTTGCTTTGGCAGCAGTAAGAACGTTCGTTCGGCGCACTGCTTCATCATATGATGGAAGCGATATGTTACGCCGTCCGGCAGACATTTTACAAATGCGTTCTGCGCCGTGAGCAAGTCAAGAAGCTCCTGAGCATCGCTGTCGCCTGTAACAAATCGCGCCATCTCGGCGGTGAACTCGTCGGCAAGACCCATCACCGCCAAAAGCTCGCGCTGCTTTTTAGGCAGAGGATCTATCATGGCGGCAATGAACATGGCGTATATGTCCGAATCGCGGTCTGGCAGCGAGCCTCGCTCGGAGAGCGTGCGCAGATTGAGGTACACGGCGGAAAACCACCCCTCGCTGGAATACAGCAGGCTTTCGAGCTGCTCATCGGAAAGCTCCGTTCCGCAGCGATGTGCGTAAACGGCAAGCTCCGTGTGGTTTAAGCGAAGCTGCTCGACGCCTATCTGATAGACTCGGCTTCCGAGCCGCACGATCTCGGCGGCCGGCAGGAAGCGGTCGCGGCTTGCTACGATCAGATGCACGTTTTCCGGCAAACGGTTTGCAAGCGTGCACAGAAACGCGCAGGCGCGATCATCCGTGAGCAGGTGAAAATCGTCGATGAAAATATAACACGGAGTTTTGCCTGCAAGCTCGTGGCATAAGCCGTCTGCCAGAATTCCGCCGCCGACGGCGTCCGTCGGGCAGGCGTAATCGCGCAGAAAATCAAGCCCGGCGCGGGCAAATGCGTCCTGAACGCTTTTCCAGAAGATCATGAGGTTGCCGGAATACACGCTTATGCGGATGATCCGAACCGCCTCGGTCTTTGCGCGCTGCTCAAGAAACCAGCTGACGGCAGTCGTTTTGCCGTAGCCCATCGGCGCGACCACCGTTGTCATGCGGCAGCGCGATATGGGGCGCAGGCTCTCCTGCAAGCGCTCGGATATGTAGATCGTGTTTAAGCTCCACTTTTGCTTCGGCATGGCAAACTCCTTTGTGTCAATGCCAAATATTATATAGGAATGCGCGCCGCAGCGCAAGCAAAGTGAGGGCTTTTGACTGTTCAAAGGCGCACTTTTATGTTATAATACTTTGAAGCATCGAAAAAAAGGAGGGGTTTAATGGACAGAAAACGGGATCTTGAGATCGCACAGAGCTGCCGTATGAGCCCTATTGAGGATATAGCCGGAAAAATCGGCATAAGCGAGCAGTGGCTCGAGTGCTACGGAAAATATAAGGCCAAGGTCGATCTCGGCTATCTTGGCGATAACAAAAATGCCGACGGCAAGCTCGTTCTTGTAACGGCCATAACGCCGACACCGGCAGGCGAGGGCAAGACCACGACTGCTATAGGTCTTGCCGATGGCTTGCGTAAGATCGGCAAAAATGCGGCCGCTGCACTGCGCGAGCCGTCGCTTGGCCCGGTGTTCGGAATAAAGGGCGGCGCCTGCGGCGGAGGCTATGCGCAGATAGTTCCTATGGAGGATATAAATCTGCACTTCACCGGCGATATCCATGCCATCGGCGCGGCGAACAATCTGCTGGCCGCGATGATAGATAACCACATCATGCACGGAAACGCCCTCGATATAGACACGAAAAGAATAACCTGGCGCAGATGCGTCGATATGAACGACCGGCAGCTCCGGTATATCCGCGACGGCCTCGGCGGCGAAAAGGACGGGGTAGAGCGCGACGACGGCTTTGACATCACCGTTGCGAGCGAAATTATGGCCATACTCTGCCTTGCCGAGTCCGCTGCCGACCTTAAAGCGCGCCTTGCGCGCATCGTCATCGGATACGATACGCAAAATCGCCCCGTAACGTGCAGCAGGCTCAAGGCACAGGGCGCCATGGCGGCACTTTTGAAGGACGCTATAAAGCCCAACCTAGTGCAGACGCTTGAGGGAACTCCGGCGTTTGTCCACGGCGGCCCGTTTGCGAATATCGCCCACGGCTGCAACTCGGTGCTTGCAACGCGCATGGCGCTGAAGACCGCCGATTATGCCGTAACGGAGGCCGGCTTCGGCGCAGACCTCGGCGCGGAAAAATTCCTTGATATTAAATGCAGAGCATCGGGCCTGCGCCCGGCTGCGGTGGTAGTCGTCGCAACGGTCAGAGCGCTGAAAATGCACGGCGGACTGGATAAGTCGCAGCTTGACGCAGAGGATCTCACGGCGCTCGAGCGGGGAATACCGAATCTCCTGCGCCATGTCCGCAATATCAAAAACGTGTATCATCTGCCGTGCGTCGTTGCGCTCAACCGCTTCCCGACGGATACCGAGGCAGAGCTTAAGCTCGTCGAGGAAAAGTGCGCGCAGCTTGACACGAGCATTGTCCTCTCGGACGTGTGGGCGCACGGCGGCGAGGGCGGAAAAGAGCTTGCCGAGGCGGTCGTTCGCCTCTGCGAGGAGGATAACTCCGGCTTTAGCTTCTGCTATGAGGATGAGCTTGGCATTGAAGATAAGATCAGCGCCGTCGTCAGGAAAATTTACGGCGGCAGAGGCGCCGTCCTTTTGCCGGAAGCAAAAAAACAGGCAGAGCACCTCACGGCACTGGGCTTCGGCAAACTGCCCGTGTGCATAGCAAAAACGCAAAGCAGCTTTTCCGACGATGCGAAAAAGCTCGGCGCGCCGGAGGACTTCACCGTGACCGTTCGGCAGATAAAGGTCAGCGCCGGAGCGGGATTTACGGTAGCTCTTGCGGGCAATATTATGACCATGCCCGGCCTGCCGAGCGTACCGGCGGCCGAGGGCATAGATATCGACGATAACGGAAGGATAACGGGACTTTTCTGATGGACTTTGGCAGAATGCTCGGCTATACCGAGGCGCTGAGCAAAAATAACGACAGAACGTGGTTTCACGATAACCACAGGCAGTACGAGCAGGCACAGGAGGATTTCCTCATGGTACTGGATGTGATGAAGTTTGTTCTCGCAAAGGACGCACCGCAGATCGGCGACGAGCTTTTGTTTGAAAATCCGAAGAACTTCATGTACCGCATACCGCGCGATATGCGCTACAGCAAAAACAAAACGCCGTATAATCCGGCGTTCAGGGCGTATTTATCGCCGCACAAAAAGGACTTTCTGCCGCTTTCGTACTATATCCACATAAGTCATGAGCGCTGCATCCTTGAAACCGGCGCGTGGCCGTGGGAGACAAAGCAGCTGAGCCGACTGCGCGAGTATATAGCCTATAACTACGAGGAGCTTGACGCGATATGCGCCGAAAACGGCCTCATGGTTTTCGGCGAGCAGCTCAAGCGCACGCCGCGCGGCTATGATCCCGACCACCCGGCGGCGGATTGGCTCAGGTATAAATTCTGGCTCACCGAATACGGCTTTACGCCCGATGATCTGCGCGACCTTGACGTATTCGCGGAAGCGGCCGGAGCCGCCATTAGGAGATTTGAACCGTTCAGGAAGTTTCTCATGGGCGCGTTTGATGACAGAATTTACGATGAATAACGAAAAACCGGCATTCAAATGAATGCCGGTTTAATATTATGTAAACCTATATCATAAACACGTCCCCGTGCTTATACGGACTGCCGTGGCTTGCCGTTGCCCATGCCTCGAACGTAACCTTATCGCGCACGACCATGCCGGAAAGCCGGTCGATGCCAAGCGCTTTAAGCTCCGGACACAGCGGAGTTGTAGGCCCGATGATTATGCTAACTGCGTTTTTTGAAAGCTCCAGCAGCCGGGGAAGCGTTTTGTTTATAGCGGCGCTCGCCGTCATGATAACGATATCGCAGTCGGGAAGAATATACTCGCAGGCCGAATCCGGATAGTCGCCGGGCTTGGGGTCGCGCTCGATTATGTAAACCTCGCTTGCGCCCTTGAGCGCGTCGGGCTGAAGCACGAGGTGCCCGATGAGCGCGATTTTTTTGCCTTCGGTGGCAAAGCCCTGGGTGCAGCTTTTGTCAAAGCCGCAGCGCGCACCGAGAGTATCCATATGCTCAACTGTATTGTAAAATGCGTTTATCACAGCCATCGCCTCGGACGCCTCGAGAAGGTTCCACGATCGCACGGCCTCCGCCGCCTTGCGCGCGGTGAGACCCTCAAGCGTCGGGAACATGCGCTCGCGGCTTTGCAGCTTATCGTGCAGCGCAATGCCGTATCGACCGTCGCTCAGCTCGGCGGCGATCCACGATCTTGTGTGAATTATACGCGAAACATATATCTCGGCGAAAATTCCGTCAATTAAAATATCATAGTAATCCATATTCAGCCCTCCACAGCCATTATATCACCGCTTGCGCCGGTATAGCAAGTGATGCTATAATTATAATGTAACGGAGGTAAGATAAATGATATTTGACACCCATGCGCATTACGACAGCGGCGCGTTCAACGCCGACCGCTTTGACATACTCGCGTCCATGCCGGAGAAAAACGTCGGTCTGATCGTCGATCCGGGCTGCGACCTTGAAAGCAGCCGCGCCGCGATAGCTCTTGCGGAAAAATACGACTTTGTGTACGCCGCCGTCGGCTGGCACCCGGAGGATATGGATAAGCTTACCGACGAGGGCTTTGACGAAATGATAAAGCTCATGCACCACCCGAAATGTGTTGCCGTCGGCGAGATAGGGCTTGATTACTATTGGGATGCCGAGCATAAGGACGAGCAGAAAGCGCTGTTCATCCGCCAGATCGAGCTTGCACTTGAGCTTGATAAGCCAGTCATCGTCCACGACCGTGAGGCGCACGGCGACAGCTTTGATATCGTCAGCCGCTATCCTGCGCTCAGGGGCGTGTTCCACTGCTATTCCGGCAGCGCGGAGATGGCCGCCGAGCTTTTAAAGCGCGGCTGGTATCTCGGCTTTGACGGGCCGATAACCTATAAAAACGCGCGCAAGGCGCTTGAGGTGCTCCAAATGTGCCCGCTCGAGCGCATGGTCATCGAGACGGACAGCCCTTATCTCACGCCGGTCCTGAACCGCGGCAAGCGCAACGATTCGTCGAACCTGAAATATGTTATCGACAAAATTGCCGAGGTCAAGGGCGTGAGCGCATCCGAGGTCGAGCGCGCCACGTTTGAAAACGGCAAAAAGCTTTACGGTATGGAGGATATGTGATGTACGAGCCAAAGATAATACTGAGCGGCGCGCCGAACGCGCGCGACCTCGGCGGAATCGAAACAAAGGACGGCAGAACACTCAAATACGGCCGGCTTATCCGCAGCGGAATGCTCTCTCGCCTTGACGATGCAGATATGGCATATCTCAAAAACGCCGGACTGCGCACCGTTGTTGACTTTAGAACCGCAGCCGAGCGCATGCAGAAGCCGGATAGACTGCCCGAAGGCACAGAGTACATAATCTGCCCGATACTTGAAGATAAAGCCGAGGGCATAACTCGCGATAAGCCCGAGACCGAGGACGAGGAGGCGCAGCGCACGGTGAAAATGGCGCAGAGGCTCATGGCACGCGATCCGGACGGCGCAGCGCAGATGCGTTCGCTGTATCCGATCATGGTGTCGGTCGAGCACTCGGTGCAGCATTACAGGAAATTCTTTGAGATACTCCTGCGCCATGAGGAAGGCGCGCTGCTGTATCACTGCACCATGGGTAAGGACAGGGTAGGCACGGCAACGGCGCTGATCCTCTCGGCTCTCGGCGTGCCGCGCGAGACGATCTATGCCGACTATCTTATAACGCGCGACCGCTGTGCTCCGGGAACGGAGAAGCTCGTCAATAACTGCAAAAAATACACCGACGATGCCAAAACGCTGGAGTTTATCCGAATGATAGATACCGTGCAGGAGAATTTCCTCGACGCGGCCTTGGATACGATAGATGAGCTTCACGGCGGCATGGAGAGCTTTCTGCGCGATCAGATGTCGCTTGACGATGAAAAACTCAAACGCCTCGAGGAGCTGTATCTGGAGTGAATGATGAAAAACCGGCGCAGGCCTTTGCCTGCGCCGGTTCAGTCTTCGAGAAATTCGGAATAGCAGTCGAGCGTCAGACAGCCGGAGAGCTGCGTGAGCAGGCACTGCATATCGGAGCTGTTGTATTCGTTATCCGGCGCGGAAAGGTTTTTTCCTGCCGGTATGTCATATGAGAGCATTGCTCGCACACATGTGCCCCTGCCCTCGCCGCGGCTTTCGATGATAAGCGCACCGTTGTGCAGCTGCGCGATGCTCTTGGCAACGGCAAGACCTATGCCGCTTCCGGCCGGGCGCGAAAGGCTGTCGCGCTGCTTGTATTTTCCGAAAACGGTGGACAGCTCATCGGGAGGGATGCCCGCGCCGTTATCGTCAACGCAGACTATAAGGTTTTTGTCCGTCCTCAGCAGCGAGACGGCGATCCTGCCGCCGCGGCTGCAGCTTGCTATGCCGTTTGACAGAAGGTTGAGCACCAGCTGACTGATAAGCGCGCGGTCTGCGACAAGGCGGACGTGATCCTCGGAGCTGAACGTTATGCTTATATTCTGCTTCTGCGTGAGAAGGTTCACGGTGTCGATCATATTCCTGAAGAGTTCGGTCATGTCGATCGGCTCGGGGCGGAAGGGAAGCGAGCCTTCCTCAATGCCGGAGAGCGTGCCGAGATTGTCCAAAGCGCGCTTTATGCGGTAATAGTTGCGGTTGAGCGTGCTGACGTATTCGCTGAGCTTGTCGTTTGCAACGTCCTCGGCGATGACGGATATGCACGATGCAGAAAATTTTATGTTCGACATGCACGAGCGCAGTGTGTCAAAAACGCTGTCGCTGGGTGAGGAGGGGAAACCGTCGCAGCTTATGACGTGGATGCGGTATCCGTTTGCCGAGCTTACCTTCACCGTGCAGCTTTTTTCGCCTATGAGCGCCGTCGTAACAAAGCTGTCGGCCTGGTTATTTGAAATGTGCGAGGGCATGAGCATGTCCACGGGCTTTGACGTGAGGTCGGAGCCGGCAAGGCTGACTGCGGCAGGGTTCATATACACTATCTTTCCGCGGCGCGACACCGCGACGGCTGTTTCGAGCATAGAGAATGCGGCGGACAAAAGTACGGAATCCGACATTTATCTTCACCTCGTAAGTTTTTTCGGTACTATTCTATCAAAAACAAGCAAAATATACAATAGGCGGCCTCAAAAAGGCGATTTTTTAACGGATATTTGGCTGTATCGAAATATTGATTTTTGAGCATAGTATATGTTACAATTATGGCAATACAGCAAGTAATGTTTTCCGCGCTGAAATTAATAAAATGGAGGAACATAAAAAATGATCAAAGTTGCTATCAATGGTTTTGGCCGCATCGGCCGTCTGGCATTCAGAGCCGGCATCGTCGCTGACGATATCGAGATCGTTGCCATCAATGCTCCCGACAAGACCCCTGCTCAGCTGGCGTACACCGTTAAGTACGACTCCGTGCATGGCCGCTTCCAGGGAACCGTTGAGTATGACGATAATTCCATAACCGTAAATGGCAAGCGCGTCGCCGTCGTCGGCAACCGCAACCCGGCAGAGCTGCCCTGGGGCGAGATGGGCGTTGAGTACGTCCTCGAGTGCACCGGCGCATTCCTCACCACCGAGAAGGCACAGGCTCACCTTGACGCAGGCGCACAGGTCGTCGTACTGTCCGGCCCGTCCAAGGACGATACCCCGATGTTCGTCTGCGGTGTAAACCTCGATAAGTACACCCCCGACATCAAGGTCGTTTCCAATGCATCCTGCACCACCAACTGCCTTGCTCCTCTTGCAAAGGTCATCAACGACAACTTCGGCATCGTCGAAGGCCTCATGACCACCGTCCACGCAGACACCGCAACTCAGGAAGTTGTTGACGGCTTCTCCAAGAAGAACTGGCGTCTCGGCCGCGGCGTTCACGGCAATATCATCCCCACCAGCACCGGCGCTGCAAAGGCTGTCGGCAAGGTCATCCCCGAGCTTAAGGGCAAGCTGACCGGTACCTCCATGCGTATCCCCAGCGCTGACGTTTCCATCGTTGACCTGACCTGCCGCCTCGAGAAGGGCGCAAGCTACGACGAGATCTGCGCAGCGGTCAAGGCAGCAAGCGAAGGCCCGATGAAGGGCGTTATCGAGTACTGCGAGGACGAGGTCGTTTCCTCCGACTTCATCACCGATCCTCACACCAGCATTTTCGACGCAAAGGCCGGCCTTGCTCTCAACGACAACTTCGTAAAGCTCATGGCATGGTACGATAACGAGTGGGGCTTCTCTTGCAAGATGCTCGACCTGACCCGCCACATCGACAAGGTTCGCAAGGCATAATTTTTGCCGAAAAACCGCCAATCTGCATGAAATCCGAACGGTTTCGGAACTTTTAAGCTAAGTATGAAAACTGTTACCGGGTACGATAACGATCGGCTGATACGAAAACTATTAAAAATGGCCTCTTTTTGCTTGATAGTTTCAGGCAGAAAGAGGTCATTATGTTTTTATCGGATTTAGTGGACGAATTTCTGTTTGACTGCAAGGTCAGAGCCCTGTCGGAGCTTACAGTGAACAATTACAGAAAGCAGCTGAAAAAGTTTCTTCTCTATCTGGAAACTGCCCATGGCGTTACTGCATTAGAGCAAATGAGACCCGCTCTTATAAAACAGTATATCAGTTTCCTGCAAGGATGCAGCCTAAAGCCTGCGTATATAAATGACCTGCTCAAGGCCGTGAAATGCTTGTGCAGATATGCTTTTGACGAAGGCTACACCGAAGGTCTCATCACCGAGAGAATCAAAAATGTGAAGCAGAAGAAAGTGCTCATACACACATTTTCGAATAAAGAGATTGCAGGGATGATTAAGTACTACAGTGGGAACAACTACCTTGATGTTAGAAATAAGCTGATAATTATGATCCTCTTCGACACGGGGATCAGGGTTAGCGAGCTCACGCATATGATGCCGGAACAAGTCAAAGAAGGCTATTTTATTATTTTCGGAAAAGGCGGAAAAGAGCGGCTTGTTCCGCAGAATGCGTCAGTTGCGAAAATGCTCATCCGCTATCGCTCATGCCGTGAACGGTATTTTTCGGCACGAGATGCGCAAGATTATCTCTTCCTAAGTAAAAATGGGAAATACCTCACGCCAGAAGCAATAAATAAGATGCTTAAAAAAGCAGCGAGTGACATCGGAGTCAGCTCATCCATACGGGTTTCACCGCACACCTGCCGACATACATTTGCTCATCAGCAGCTCAAAAATGGGCTTGACTTGTATAGCCTCAGCAGACTGCTCGGACACGAAAATGTTTCTATCACCCAGAGATACCTTGAAGGCATCGAGGATACGCAAATTCTTAATGCCTCACGAAAGACGGGGGTAATAAGCAATCTATAACGCTATCGGTGACAGGCGGTGTACGCAGGAAGCCCATCATCAAAATAGCAGGGACAAAAAGCGTCAGGTATATGGTATACGCCGACCAAAGCCACAGGCAAGAAGCTAGTACCCAAACCAAGCGGAGAGGGCAGGAATATTATAGCTTGCCCTCTTCAAAATATCAAGACAGGAGATATAGATGAAGGAGCTTACAAGTTATAACAGAGTCGCAGGTTATCTAAACAAAGTGTTCGACCTGCTGAACTACAGATTTTTGGAAGGTGTACTTTCAAGGCCGACCATAACAATTCAGAGCACGCCCAAAGCCTATGGACATTTTACTTTAAGCGAGGATACATGGGTGTCAAAGTTTGGAGGAACACATGAAATTAATATCGGAGCAGGTACACTTTCACGGCCTGTTGAGAGCATATGTGCAACGATGTTGCATGAGATGGTGCACTACTATAAAAACGGCATCCAAGATACGAGCCGCGGCGGTACATACCACAACAAGCGTTTTAAGCTTGAAGCTGAAGCACGAGGTCTTAATGTTCAGCATAGTGAAAAATACGGCTGGTCTCACACAAGCCCAGCAGACGAGCTGCTTGACTTTGTTCTTATGAACGGGCTCACTGATATACTGCTCAACCGTAACGAGCTTACGAGCTTTCGGATAACCGGTACAGGTACTCACAACGGAACATTTACAGCCCCACCTCGGAAGATGTCAAGCACCCGAAAATATATCTGCCCTTGCTGCGGTATGTCGGTCAGAGCAACACGCACTGTCAGGATTTCTTGCATGGATTGCGACGAACAGATAATTGAAGTGTAGTTTTCAAGGGGGGTGAAAAATTATCTGCTATCTATTAGAGGTGCGTTTTTATCCCCCACAGACTCATAACTTAACACTTTCGGTACAGTTTACATCGGGACGGAGCTTCAACGCTTCGCCCCGTGTCATAATATAGGTGTCAAAATAGGAGATAAAAATGATATACGGATACGCACGAGTCAGCACCATAGCACAGTGCAAAAATGGTAACAGCCTTGAAGAGCAGAACGAGGCTTTGACGGCTTACGGGTGCAATGAAATAATCACCGAAACCTACACAGGAAAAACCACAGAACGCCCACAATTTAATGAGCTTTTGAAGCGGCTGCATTCGGGCGACACCTTAGTTGTCACGAAGCTAGACAGGTTTGCAAGGACGGTTATAGAAGGCGTTTTGACGGTCAGAACGCTATTTGAACGCGGAGTAAAGGTTCATATTCTTAACATAGGCCTTATTGAGAACACGCTGACGGGAAATCTTATACTCACCGTGTTTCTCGCTTTTGCCGAGTTTGAGCGTGGAATGATAATTGAACGCACACAAGCCGGAAAAGCCGTGGCTCGCACACAGCCGGGTTATCACGAGGGCAGACCGAAAAAATATACTCCCGCTCAGATAAATCATGCACTGGAGCTGCTCAACAGCGGCAGCTCGTACCGTCAAGTCGAGGCAATGACAGGGATAAGCAAGAGTACATTGATTAGAGCGAGGCGGAGTTCCTTTGCCTAGATGAAGATATAGCAAGATGCTGTCCTTTCATATAGCGAAACAAAGCAGTAAATTGCTGTTCGTTTTCATCTGGAATAGAGTTTTTACTTGCAATTTTAGGTGATTTATAAGCAACTGTTTAAACTTAATCTGAAGCTCCTAGCTGCCTATCAGAACAGCAAAAGACGATGCAATATCGGATGCTATTTTGAGCTGATGGTTTGTTTAAGTTCCAGTATTTTTGCATTTCGGTCAACTTGATCAAGCTGCAAGAATGCAAGTAATATCATTTGATATAGTTCATCATACCAATGTTCTAAAGTGCTGTCATCCATGTCGGCAACGACTTTTCTGTAATTCTTATCACCGTAGACTTTGTTATTGTGTCTTAGGTGTAAGTTGTTGAGCATAAAGAAAATATTATCAGCTAAGTCACTGGCAATACAAGAAAGCTGCTTGCGTTTGGGCTCTAATTGCTCACCAAGTGCAAGTAGTATTTCCTTTTTTGCTTGCAAATCTCCCTTCAGCGAAAAATGGTTATATCGCAATACCTTTAGAGAGATTTCATTTGGCACTATTTCCGCTACAGCAGTTGCTTCTGGCTTGTCCTCGATAACAATCAGTTGTTCAAGATCCGGAAAGTATTCCCCCTTGTAGCCATAGTGCGACAGGCAGTTATCCATAATTCTTCTGAGAATAAAGAATTTTCGTTGCTCTTCATCGAATCCATATATTGACACCCGGGCTGCTCTGTTAGCAATATACCAAAAATTATAAATGATTTCTACCAATGTAAAGAAATCGGTAGGTATATTCTCTGCGCTATACCACAATTCGGTATATCCAAACTGCTGAAGAAAATCTGAGGCATCCACACAACGACCTCTGTTTTTCCAACACGAAAAACCAGTGGTATTAACATAGTCGAGTACAGTGGTGTATGTCCATGGACTTTCTAAAACAATTTGCTCTTGCTCAAAAAGCCGTTTCATACGCCTAAGCTCAAGAGGCAGGTCAAAAGTTTCATTAACCAACTCAAAAATGTTTTTACGTGATATGATGCTCACCTCACTACATAAATGAAAAAATAACTACATCTTGTTTTGCTATTATATCACAGGTATGTTGTGTTACAAAGCATAAGTTTTTCCCACTCACAATATAGACTTGTGGATTTAAACGCAATGGATGACTACATTTGAATATTGACCGAACAGTTGGCTCATGGATTAACTGTCATTGTCTTTGGTTAAGCCAAATCTTAACTGCCATCCCACTCATCTAGCAGGCTATCAGCCGTTACACCTAACGCATCGGCTATTGCCTTGAGCTCAATGTCCGTAGCTATCCGTTGCTGTCCCTCAAGTTTGGACAGACTGCTCGGATTCATATCCACGCCTCGCAATTGAAGCATCTCGACCAATGTACGCTGCTTCATTCCCCGCTCCTTGCGAAGCTGCTCTATCTTAGCGCCGCATATGTTTTTCGTACCGTATGGTTGTTTTCTAGGTTTCATACTGTCACATCCACTTTAATTCTTTTTGAGAATTATAATGGGCGAAACTCTTGAAATAATTCCGAATTAGAATTATAATGAGAATATCTTGCATATAAAGGAGAGATAGAGACCTTGAAAACAACAAAACTTATCCTCGGTATCCTCAGCGGAGTTTTCTTTATTATCATTGCACTCCAGTCCTGCGCCGTGACCGTTGGCGACGCACTTGCCGATAACGGCGGCAGCGGCGGTTTTGGTGGGATAATGCTGGCCTTCTGTGTGCTCATAGGAGGCGTTGTGGGTGCAGCGGCGCGAAGCAGCAAGGCCGGCTCGATAGTGGCGGCGGTGTTTTACCTCTTAGGAGCTTTCTTCGGCCTTATCTCGGGCGGCTTCGGTGATCTTACAATGTGGTCGGCCATCAGTGCTGCATTCGGAGTGTTCTTCGTAATCAGCGCAATTGTTATGAAGAAGCAGAGCAAAGCACCGGTCAAGAACGTGAAGGGTGAATAAGCTATGGAAGGGAATAATTATTCGCCCACAACATGTCCTAAGTGCGGCGAGACGCTCAATGACGGTCAGCGCTTTTGCCCAAGCTGCGGCGCTGATATCGACGCATACAAAAACAGGAGCTGTGCAAAGTGCGGTGCGGCAATAGCCGACGGACAGACGTTTTGCACCGAATGCGGAGCTAAGTATCTCGATCCGAACAGCAAGGCCGCGAAAGCCAAAAAAATTGGCAAGAAAATTCTCATCGGGCTGCTTATAGCGTTGGGACTTTTCATTGCGCTTATCGTGGCTGCACTTTGCACAGCTGATACGCATCATCACGAGTGGGCCGCCGCAATATGCACCGAGCCCAAGACCTGCACTGAATGCGGCAAGACAGAGGGTGAGCCCTTGGGACATACGGCGGGCGATTGGGAGCTTGACGACCCAGATTACGTAACTGCAACCGTATGGATGCGTCAAAGGTGTACGACCTGCGGTGCGTCACTTGACTCCAAGCTCAAAAAGTTTACTACCCTTTGCGAGAACGGTGAGCTTCTCCTGACTCCGGATGAGTTTACGCAGCGTTGCGGCAAGCTGCTTGAATACTGCTTCTCCGAGTACGGCACTCAGCTCATTTCCGCCGACAGTGAATCTCTGGGCTGTGTTATCACCAAAAACAAGACTACGCATATCGGCACGGTTCTTTTCAACGATTCTGACGACAAAGCAATAAGCAATAAGGATGGACACGGAATAGCCAACATGATGGTCGGCTTTAAATCTACCGAAAAAACTGAAATTGCAAAAGCCACAGTTGCACTCGTCATGACGCTTGATCCTTCGCTTGAGTTTGATGATGCAAAAAGCGTGGCGGTTAAAATCTTTGACGGGACGTATACTTACAACGGTATCAAATATGTTTTTGCCGCATACTCCGGAGCGTATTATATGAGCATCTCGATCGAATGAGGGCGAGGAACATCGCATAGATTTGTGCACCAAAAAAAGCCGCCTACCGAGCAAAAACTCGGTGGGCGGTGCTTTTGTTATTGTACAGTGCTTTTTCAGTTTGGTGCGCAGAATTCTGCGTTAATTTTTATTATAATCAACACCATGATCTTCAGCAACTCGCAGTAATGACTGAACTCGGTGTTCTCATCCAGTGGGCAAGTGTCGTGAATATATCTGTTTCTTATCCCCAAGCTATTTCCAAACTCAGCATTATTCAGAATGAAATTCAAATATTTTTGCTCCGGAATAGAAAACAGTGTGCTCTCATAGCGCAAGTCGCCACTTGCGGCTAAATTGGAAACTTGATGCCTCAGCTCGTCATCATAATATATTGGACAAATAACCTCGTTAAGGAACAAGTCATTCAGCACAAATACTCTGGATTTTTTGGGCTGTAAGTATCCGTTTTCGTCAGCAAAGATAGAGCCTCGTTCTATCAGCCAGTTTAAGCCGCTTAGTTGATACTCGGCAAAATCGGATAAGCTCATTTTTTCGGAAACCAGCAATTGCGGTAAAGAACTGTAATTGCTGTTGCCGGTCTTTTCGGTGAAGTGCAAAATAGACTGATCATCGAACAGTAAAAACATCTCGGTGCGAATATCCGGTGAATTAGCATACGCATATTTGTTTGATACAGTGCTGCCTATATCACCAAAAACAGTTTGACGGGATGACATTTCCAGAAGTTCACGATCGACATATCCGTCTTCGCGGAAAAGACTATACTGCTTTAAAACGCCGTCAATGGCACTTGATATTAGCTTGCACTTTTCATAGTATGTTGTTCCGTCAGAAGGAGGTCTATAGCTAAACCCGATTGCTTGAAATTCATCGCGTAAATAGACTTCGAAAAACCAACTGAAAATATCTTCGAGTCTAATGTTTAGCAGCTTTAGTTCCTGATAATATGCTGCCATTTGGAGAGACGCTAACGCTCTTTTCAAGTCGAATGACGAACCGGTAATATAATCATCTTTCCCTCTTGTGAATAAATGCTTCTCTGTTAAACTGAGTCTGCATTTTAACGAAACAAAGGTACATCTGAAGCAACGATCAACATATTTGAAAAGGTATATGAAATTGTTCAGCAGGGTGGGGTAATCGCGGTTTTCAGCAATCCAATCCCGACTGTATGTACAGTGTATGGTGTTATCTGCACGATTAAACTTTTCTTCATAAGCACCATTAGGTACAGAATTAAACTCCACTTGAATTCCGTAAGATATCCCTACGGCTTTATCACTGAGCTTTTCCTGAAGCTCCTTACGCTTATTTCGAACTTTTCTTCTAAGCTTGTCCTCTATAGGCTGCCCGTCAAATACTCTGGCGTTTTCCAATAGCTGCAGAGTGTTGATATTTGGATTTTCTTCATCAACATAATCATTGATGATTTTAATGCGCATTTCAGGCGTGAACTCTTCCGGGAAGTACAAATGATCATCCTGTTCGCTTGAAGTTTCGAGAAAAAACGATATCATTCTGGGTGCGGTATTGCAATTGGTAAGCAAGTGATTTGTCAATACCGTGCCGTAGTAAGCAGAAAGAGCACGATGCCGGAGAATATACCAAACGCAGTCTGAGTTGCTGTCGAGAATGCTTCCAATAGTATTGGCGCTTATTTTTGAGTAAACCTTATAGTTGTCAATTACCGTCCAAAAATCATCGACATAGTTTATTTCCGTGCTCTTAAACATACAATTCCACTCTTCGTCTAATACGGAATTACAGAAGCGGCCGATTATTCCCGGAATGAGTGAAACCTTCTTTTGGTATTCATCAAGCTGCTCATTAGACCACGTGCTTAATACTCTACCGGTGCTGAAGTATTGCTTTATGTTATATAGCTCGAGTATGGTGTTGATATCTGGCGAACAAGTGTTCTGTTCCCACTTTTCAAAGAACGATTCAACTCGCTTCATGTTAGAGGCAAAGCTCAGGTCATGAACACTATAAAATTTTATTCTTGTATGCTCTGACATAAAGCCTCTCCTTATTTAGTTGATTATGCTGCTAAATATTTGCACACTAATCACATGGATACCCCCAATTTACTATCTATTTCTTTTTCTAACGTTTTTTCAATCATATCCAGTTCATGCTTCATTTCAGCTCTCTCAGCCTCATTGCTTACTCCTGCATCGATATAGTATTTGCAAAAATGGTTAATGACCTTGTTTGCGTTCTTAATATCCTCGTATCCTACACCGGCGAGCAAGCCGCTTTGAATTGAAAGAATATAGCTGCTTTTTAACTTTTCAAAATCCATAATCATTCTACCTCGCGCCTCATCAATAGTAAGTTAATGTAAAATGATTGTATCACGATTGAGACAAATATGAAAGTGCATATTCATTAAATGCATTTTAACGATAAAATTTATATGACTTTTTCTAAACTGCAGTAATTAAGGAACGGCTGCTCTATGTTCAATTCCTTTAAGAAACCGGTCAACAAAATTATTAAATGCCTTTGCTGCATGAAACTGCTGCAATTCGTTACTGTCTCTTCTGGAGATTAGTTCGCTGATCACTATGACTGATAATTCATCATCGCTCATTTTACCCAAATCTTCAACTTTTTCTGTAAGCGCGTTACTTTCTCCATGAACTGAAAGCATGTGTTCAATAGCCTTAATTGTTACGGCGCGGTCTTCGGGGGTTGCAAACACAAATTCGTCGGTGTCAGTAAGTGCATCTTCGGAATACTCTGCTTCAAGAATGCGCAGAATTCCCTCGTCGTAGGACGCTTCCTCCATAAGGCGGAGTCGATATATCATTTGTGAAAATTCCTCACTGCAAATAAGCTCTGAAGCGATTCGGAGGTTTACTGCTTTATCATAATCGCTTATGCCTACTCCATCGCACGCAAAGTCATCCAAGCCTATATGTAACTGCTCTACGGCTTTCTCTGATAAACCGGTATATGCGACCGCAGCCCTTGCACTGACATCCGGGTTCCTCGTATCACTGAGTCCCAGCAAATAATCCGTAGACACACCGAAATGCTCAGCGATTTTTGCTAACGCAATAACATTAGGCGCACTTTCGCCTAGCTGCCAATTAGTTATTGTTTGCCTCGTAACGCCAAAGGTATTACCCCAGTCATCTAGAGTCTTCTGCTCTTGGGAGCAAAGCTGAATGAATCTGGAAGGAAATGCGTATGTTCTGTCAAGTTTAATTGCTTGTCGGCTCATGTGACATCCTCTTCCGTAAATAATATTAACCTGTTTAGCATGCACTGTTGACTTTATTTACTTTCTATGGCATAACAGTAACACACACGGACTCCGGGGTCAAGTGCTGATAAAGGAAAATGTAAACAAAAGAAAAAAGGAGAGCAGTGCCTATGGCAGAAAATAAAAACAGAAGATTTTTTGAAAACGATACTTTGATTACCAGCTTTGTTCCCCCTGACTTAACAGACGTTGGTCAGGGAACTTTGCTTTATGAAGCATATCATCACAAACTGCGCTATTGTGAGGGAGTAGGTTGGATAGTATATGGCGAAGGTACATGGACTCAGTCTGAAACGGGTGCACAGGGATATTCTCAGCAGCTTACCGACCTTCAAATGCAGAAAGCAGAGGCTATGCAAATGGCAGAAATAAAGGCCTCCAATGCGATATCGTCTAACTCTCAGAACTTTGCAAGTTATGTAATGACAAGGCGATCATCGGCAAGAATAGCCTCGGCATTAAAAGAAGCCAAGCCGAAGATGAGTATAAAAGCGTCAATGCTAGATGGCGATCCACTTATTCTTAATACACCTGATGGAGAAATAAATCTGGAGACAGGCGAGATGCAGCCGCATGATCCCGAACATTTCATCACGCATATGACAAGCAATGCTCCGTCAGACAAGGGTGCAGAACTATGGGCTGAATTCATTCGCCAGATATCCTGTAACGATGAGGAATTAGCAGGTTTTCTTAAGCAGATTGCAGGAATGGCCGCTATTGGCAAGGTATACGAAGAGAGACTGTTCATCGCACTCGGAAGTGGCGGCAATGGAAAGAGCACATTTTTCAATGCTCTCCAAGAGGTACTCGGAGATTACGCATGCACTATACGCTCTGAGCTGCTAGTAGCGAGCAATGACAGCGGGAAAAAGTTTGAATATGCAAGCTTACGAGAAAAGCGATTTGCCGTTGCAGAAGAACTCGGAGAGAACAGGCAACTGGACTCCGCACAAGCAAAGCAGTTGTGCAGCACTGGAGATATCAATGCTCAATTCAAAGGAAAAGATGTGTTTACCTTTAAGCCCTCGCACACTATTGTGCTGTGTACGAATCACATGCCGTCCGTAAAGGTAATTGACAGCGGCACATGGGATCGACTGATTGTGCTCCCTTTCAGCGGGCGATTTAGAGGGCAGGCCAATGAAATAAAGAATTACGGCAATTATCTTGCAAAGAACTGTGGTGGGGCTATTTTGCAGTGGGTGATTGACGGTGCTCGGGAATATATACAGAACGACTATAAGCTTATCATACCGAATTGTATCAGCAGCGCAATTGAACAGTATCGTCAGGAGAACGACTGGCTTACTGACTTTTTTAACGAGTATATTGCACTGGACAAAAATGAAGATACATACGGCAACGAGCTTTATGAAGCGTATACCACGTTCTGCAACGAGCATGGAGAACGCACCTTGCCTATGTCGTCAGTAATCCCGATGATAGCATCCAAGGCAGGCGTTATGAAAAAGCGCACAAAAAGGGGTAATGTGTACTGTGGGCTGCGAATAAAGGATGAGTTTGAGAGAGCCGGTTAATGCAAACCAGTGGAAGGTGGTGTAGGTGTTTTTATCCGATTTTATTTTGAACAAAGAATAAGAGAGACAATTAAACCCTACACCGCTATACACATCTTGACACCCTTTCCACCGCTGCGCGGCGGAGCCTTTGCTTAACAGCGCTATCGTCGCTTCGCTCCGACAGCTCGTTTGGTCTCATAGCTGTTCTATTCGCCCCGGTTAATCATTGCTACCGTTTTTGATATTGCTATCGGCGAATGAATAACTATCGTATACAAATACGCCCGGCATTTATAGTAGGCTGCATATTGACCAAAACAAATCGTCCTGCTTTCGGTGAGTCAATAAACTCACCATGAATAACACGATGGTATACAAGCTTGGCTATCGCTTGCTTTTGCGTTAGACTATTACCATAAAATGTGCCTATCTGGTACGAAAACTACGAACAAATCCAGCCTGAGAAATCAACAAAACAGAGCCGTTCAAAAATGCCGTGTTGCCTTGATGTATCAACGCTTTGCGCTCTTAACGACAACTTCGTAAAGCTCATGGCATGGTACGATAACGAGTGGGGCTTCTCTTGCAAGATGCTCGACCTCACCCGCCACATCGACAAGGTTCGCAAGGCATAATTTTTGCCGAAAAACCGCCGATCCGCATGAAATCCGAACGGTTTCGGAACTTTTAAGCTAAGTACGAAAACTGTTGCCAAGTGCGATAACGATCGGCTGATACGAAAACTATTAAAAATGGCCTCTTTTTGCTTGATAGTTTCAGGCAGAAAGAGGCTGTTTTGCTGATATAGAATCGCCCTGCCGCATTAGGCCGGTTGATACAATAAAACATAAGAATAAAGACTGCATCGATGCGGATTTATTATACGTTTTTCATCCTATGACCTCGCTGAGCACTTTCACGAAGAATATGACGAGGACGCATATCATTATCGGCTTTACGGCCTTGCTGCCGCCTTTTTTGAAAAAGCTTGAGCCGAGCCAGTTGCCGGCAATGGAAAACAGTCCGGCGACGAGCCCGACTGCGAAAATTACCTTGCCGTTTATGAGGAAAACTACAAGCGCCGAGATGTTCGTTGCGAGGTTTATAGCCTTGCTGACGCCGTTTGCCTCGGTAACGGGCATGTGCGCAGCGGCCGTCAGCAGCAGGATGAGGAATGTTCCCGTGCCCGGACCGTAAAAGCCGTCGTAAGCGCCAATAACAAATGCTATGACGCAGCTCAAAAGCATGGTCTTGAGCTTTGAATACGGCTCGCGCTCGCCGCTGAGCGCTTTGCCTTTCATGACGTACAGCGCCGTCAGCGGAAGAATGACAAGCATGATTATCTTGAACACACCGTCGTCAATAAGCAGCGCAAGGTTTGCGCCGCAAGCTGAGCCTGCCAGCGCGAACAGCACGCAGAATATCGCCTGTTTCCAGGGGATAAAGCCGCTTTTCGTGTAGCGCACAGTGGTGAGCGTCGTGCCCATGGCGGAGCTTACCTTGTTAGTCCCTATGGCAAAGTGAACGGGGAAGCCAGCTATGAGATAGGCAGGAAGCGAGATAAGCCCTCCGCCGCCGGCAACGGCATCGACAAATCCTGCAAGAAAAACGAGCGGACAGACGATTAGGTATTGAATTATCGAAATTTCCATGGCCTTACTCGGCAGTCTCCCACAGCAGCATATTGTTTTTGCATTCTGCTTTCAGCTGCCCCTTGTCCATGAGCCACGCGAGGTATGACTTCACGGTGCTGCCGACAAGCGCGTATTGCTCAAAGCTCATCTCAAGCGCATATTCGTCAAAAAGCCGTTTGAGAAGCGCTTCAAAATTCACGGGCTGCGTGCAAATAGACTTGATACGTCCGGCAATCTCATTGACGGTGTCGATATTATACTGCGCAAGCTCGCTTACGTCCTCGCAGGCCTCCGCATGCGCCGGAACGAAAAATGCGGCTTTAAGATACTTGACCTTTTCGAGCGTGTCGAGATATGCCTGCACGTCATATATAAAGCCGATACGGTATTTTTCGAGTGTTGCACGGCTTGAAAGGCAGTCGGCAAGGAACACAACATTATCCGGCGTTCTGAAGCCGACCATTTCAAAACAGTGTCCCGGCAGAGGAATGATCTCAAAGCCCTCGGGAAGCTCGGCGGATGCAAGCTCGTCCGCGTCCGACTCCTGCGCCATCAAAAACTTGTGCCGCAGCGCCTTCGGCGGAAAGCCGCCGTAAAGAAGCGCCGGCTCGAGCAGCGTGTGGCGCGTAAAGTCGCGCTCAACGCCCGGAGCATAGACCTTGCATCCGGTCTGCGCCTGAAGATATTTGCAGCCGCCGATGTGGTCTGCGTGGGAATGGGTGCACAGTATCGCGCGCAGCGTCCAGCCGTTTTTGTCAAGTATCTGCCGCACCTTTCGGCCGGCCTCCTTGTCGTTGCCGCTGTCGATAAGATAAACGCCCTTATCCCCGTCGAGATAAAGCCCGATCTTGGCAGGGCAGTTAATATAATAAGTGTTGTTTAAAACCTGAATAAGCTCGTACATCATATCACCTCATTTAATTAATGTAGTTTATCATAAGTTCATTTTCCGGGCAATAAAATCCTTGCAGAAATATTTAATTGTGCTATACTTACTTCTGTTCGTTTGGAACAATTTTGATTGAAACCGGGCGATAATATTGTTTGTAAATGAAAATGCCGATCTGTACAGGCACCTGACGTTTGCCTCGGTCGGCGGATTTTTCGGTGCGTATGCGATACTGTGCCGCAGCGGAATACTTGCCAGCGCGCAGACCATGAACCTGCTGGAGCTTACGCTCAATGCGCTGCGCGGCGACGCGGTCGCGGTGCTGCTGCATCTGGGCGCGCTCGTGCTGTACGTTGCAGGCACGATGATTACGGTGCTTTTGCCGCACTTTTTCGGCATCGATATGCGCCGTGCAGCGCCTGTTATCGACGCGCTTGCCTGTGTTGCCCTGTGCTTCATTCCGGCCGATGCAAACGTTATCCTCGCGCTGTATCCCATATTCTTTGCAATGAGCGTGCAGTGGAGCACCTTTTCCGGAGCTAAGGGATTTGTAAGCTCAACCATATTCTCCACAAACAATACAAAGCAGGCCTCGCTTGCTTTTGCGCAGTATATAACCGACGGCGACCGTGTGCATTTCAAAAAAGTGAAGTTTTATCTCTTCACACTGCTTGCTTTCCACGTCGGCGCTGCGGTAGGCTTCTTTGCCGTCAAGCTCATGGGCGTTCAGGGCGCGTGGGTCAATATCATCCTTGCCGCCGCGGCCTATTCAATGGTCGTCTGCGAGGACAGATACTTAAGCCTCTGCGAGGACGAGGATAAAGAAGAGGAAGTCGCATAAATTTAATAATGATTAATAATGTAAAACAGCTCCCAACGGAGCTGTTTTTTATGTTTATGCGAAATTATATTATCAGCCCGTATTTATCACACAGGGGAAGCAGCGCGCTTTCGTCAAGTGCACCCTCGTACAGGGCGCGGCCCTGATACACACGCAGAGCGGAATCGAGCACGTCGGCGTCATCGCAGACAAGGCACAGAGGCTTATTTATCATGTACTGGCAGTCGGCAAAGATATCGACATCATCCCAGCCGGAAAGCTTTATTGCTATCATTGCGTCATCAGTGTCAAGTGCATCGGAAAGAGTATCTTCAAGCTCGTTCGTTACGGAAAGCACCTTGCCGTGCTTTGCATCGACAGGAAGATACATCGGGTCTTTCTCCGTTGAGGCCGGGAGCATGTCGCCGTGCTCGGGAGCCGGGCGGACAAACCCTGCACCGTCGAGCGCATTTGCGAGCGCCGCGATGTGCTCGCCCGTTGTGCCGCAGCAACCGCCGAACACGGCAACGCCTGCATCGAGCATCTCGCCGACAAGGGCGACAAACTCATCGGGAGGGCAATCGTAAACGGTCTTGCCGTCAACTATCTGCGGCATACCGGCGTTGGGCTTGGCTATGAGCGGAACGCGCGCAAACTCACGCAGACGCTTGAGATGCACGAGCATTTGCTCCGGGCCGGCCGAGCAGTTAAGGCCGAAAGCGCTTATGCCCATGCCCTGCAAAACGGCCAGCGCCGCCGTTACGTCGGTTCCGGACAGGCTGCGTCCGCTCTCGTCGCAGGTGAAGGTCACAAAAATGGGCTTATCGCTCACGCTGCGCACAGCCAAAACCGCCGCGCGCGCGTCGGAAAGAGTCATCATCGTTTCTATAACGAAAAGATCGACCCCTGCCTCCTCAAGGCCGGCGGCCTGTTCGGTGTAGATATCCACAAGCTCCTCAAACGAGGCCTCGCCGAGCGGACTTAAGAACATGCCGGTCGGCGAAATGTCTCCGGCGACCCACGCTTTGCCGTCGGCAGCTTCCTTGGACAGCGCGGCAAGACGGCGGTTATATTCGCCGGCTTTGTTGAAAATGCCGTGCTCTTCAAGCTTTCTTCTGTTTGCGCCGAAGCTCGGCGAATACAAAACGTTGCTGCCGGATGCAACATAGCTTTTTTGAATATCAAGAATGCTCTCGGGATGCTCGAGCACCCACTGCTCGGCGCTGACATCGCCCATGTAGCCGCGCTTTTGCAGCTCGGTGCCTGTTGCGCCGTCAAGAATAAGTGGGAAACGGATCTCCATATTACAAACCTCCGTAAAGAGTTTAGAAAGACATGTTTTCGGTGAATGCCGCGGCAAAGTCCGAGCGCCCGGAAAGCTCTATATAGCCGCAATCATGTGTAAGACGCCGCACCACGCCGCGCTTTTCCGGGTCAAGCGCCATCATTGCAGCTCCGGCAAGGGCTGTGTTTCCAATACTGTGCAGCTTATCTTTTTCAATGCGCGGCAGCATGCCGATCTTCATCGCGCTTTCCGTATCGACATAGCTTCCGAAACCGCCCGCAAGATACAGACCGTCAATATCGGAGCTTTCCATTTCTTTCGCGGCAAGGAGAACGTCGATCCCTGCCGCTACAGCCGCCTTTGCAAGCTGAAGACTGCGTACGTCCTGCGCGGTGAGACAGACCTCGCGCGTCAAGTGAAAAACGCCGTTGCCGTTTTCGTCGCGCGTTAGATATCTGCGCATTTTTTCGGGAGCTTCCTCCGGCGGAAGGAGCCTGCCGCCTTCGTCAATGCAGCCGCAGTCAATGAGCGCGGCTGCAAGGTCGATAAGCCCCGAGCCGCACAGGCCGCAGGGGGCATCTCCGCCTATGACGTCGTACAAAAATCCGCCGTCGTATCGAACATGGCTCACGGCTCCGTCGACTGCTGCCATTCCGCAGCTTATGCCGGCTCCCTCAAACGCAGGCCCCGAAGCTACGGCGCAGCATGCAAAGCCGTCGCTTCCGCCTAGAGCCATCTCGCCGTTTGTGCCGATATCAAGAAACAGACTGCGCCCCGGCTTTTTATAAAGCCCGGATGAGAGCAGACCGGCTGTGATATCGCCGCCGACGTAACCGGCAACGCAGGGCGAATAGTGCACAGGCGCGCCGAGCAGTACATCGTTGCAATCAATTTCAAAAAGCGTTTCGGGCTTGAACGGAGCGCGCGCTATGCCCTCAACGGGGAGAGACGCAAATATGTGCTGCATGACGGTGTTTCCGACAAGGACGGTGTGCCGAAGCTCCGACTTGCTTTTTCCGCAGTCCTCGAGCGCGCGGCTTATCATATCTTCGACCTGCGCGCGGATGATGCGCGAAAGCTCCGACAGGCCGTCGGGAGTATCCATAGTATATTGAATGCGGCTTATCACATCGCCGCCGTAGGCCGCCTGGGCGTTCCACGCACTTATGGTTTTTAACTCACGTCCGCCGGCAAGCTCGTAAAGCCGAACGGCCACAGTTGTCGTTCCGAGATCGACCGCAGCGGCAAGGCCGCTCATTTTTCCGGCGCAGGAGACTATCTCCGGCGTCTGCGTGAGTATTCTGCCGCCGGACTTTTCCGGCAGCGTGACCACGTCGCCGTCGTTGGGAACAACGCGGCAGGCAAGGCGCGAAACGGAGTTTACGCCGACGCGGCATTTGCCGCATTTGCCTCTGCCGCCGCATGCGGCCGGCAGGGTAAAGCCCGATCTGCGCAAAGCGCTCAGCAGCGTTTCGCCGTCTTCGGTTTTAATGTCAAAACTTTTGCCGCCCAGCAGCACCCGAACGCTTGACACGGACATCACCCCTTAATATAATATATCATATTACATACAAAGCTTGGGCTTTGTCAAGAGGCTGAGATCATATGACGGATATTCTTACTCTTGCGCGTGAAAACGGCTTTTCGCATATCGGCTTTGCCGATATGTCGGCGCTTGAGCCGCTGGAGGAAGTGCGCAAAATGTGCTCTGCCGACCGCTGCGGACAGTGGAACACAAACTGGTCGTGTCCGCCGGCCTGCGGCAGCATAGAGCACGCGAAGCGCCGTATAGCGCAGTATATATAATAAGTGCCTTCTTGTGCAGACTTCAGGGGAGCTTGCCGATGAGTTCGATTACGACGGCATGCAAAGCACCGCCAAAGCGCACAAGCGTGCGTTTTTGAACTTTGCGAGGCAGGCACGAATCCTGTACCCCGGCTGCCTTCCTCTCACGGCGGGGGCATGTACGATATGCAAGAAGTGTACGTATCCGAACAAGCCGTGCCGATACCCGTCAAAACGTCTGTCGTCAATGGAGGCTTTCGGCCTTTTTGTAAGCGATGTATGCTCCCGTTCGGGACTTGGATACAACTACGGAGCGCGCACGATGACTTACACATCGTGCCTTCTGTATTCTGAGGAGTGAATGTTATGCAGACTGCGAAAGAGATCTTTCTTGAAATGCTCAAGCCCGACGCTCAGCCCGAGCGTCAGCTCAAGCAATACGAGGCGCTGCATATGTGCCTGTATGACCCCATAAACGCATATCTGCGCGGCAACCGCAAGCGCGGCACGATCAGCGTTGACCGCTGGGGAACGACGATAAGCTTCCCGGAGGATGCGCCGGGCGCGATGCCGCTTAACCACGGAGATATGGCAGTGTGCCGGGATATAACGCGCTGGCGTGAAACGGTGCACGCACCGGATATCGAAAGCGCCTGCACCGAGGGCTGGGATGAGTGCCGCAGAAAAGCGCGCGCGGCAGCCGGGAACGAGCAGCTAGTCGCCGGATTTATGGGCACGGGCATATTCGAGCAGTGCCATTTCCTCATGGGCTTTGAGCCGACGCTCACCAATCTCTATGAGCATCCGGACGAGATGCACGAGCTTATCGAGTATATAACCGAGTACCGCCTGCGCTATGTGAAAATGCTCATCGACAATTTGCAGCCGGACGTTATCTTCTCGCACGACGACTGGGGTACGAAGGATGCGCTGTTCATGAAGCCGGATATGTGGCGCGAGTTCTTCAAAGAGCCTTACCGCCGCTTTTACGGCTATATCCGCTCGCGCGGCTGCATTGCCGTGCACCATGCCGACTCGTACCTTGTGCCGATAGTTGACGATATGGCCGAGATCGGCATTCAGGTCTGGCAGGGTACTCTGCCGGAAAACGATATTCCGGCATTGCAGCGCCACCTTAAAGGAAAGCTCGTTCTCATGGGCGGCATGGGAGCCGCCATCGACCGGCAGGATATAAGCGGCGAGGCTATCCTCGCTTACGCAAGGAAAACGCTGAGTACCTGCTGCCCGGGCGGACATTTTATCCCGTCGATAACCTACGGTGTTCCCGGCGCAGTGTTCGGGCATGTCGATCGGTATATTAATCAGGCGATAGACGAATACAACGCAAAGCTTCACGCGCCGTCGTTCAATCTGCCGCCGGTGCCGCGCCGTGTGCTCGGAGATAAGGCCGCGAGCGCCGTCGAAGAGGCAAAGCCCGTATCCGAGAAAGAACCGGGCGATAACCTGCTTGACCGTATAAGCGCAGCGCTTTGCCGCAGCCAGCAGAAGAAGCTGCTTGCGCTGTGCAAACAGGCGCTCGACGAGGGCTTTGCCGCGCAGGAGATACTCTCCGACGGCCTTGTCAAGGGCATGAACAAGCTCGGCGACGATTTCTCGGCAAACCGCGTTTTCGTTCCGGAGATGCTGATCGCTGCGCGCTGCATGTCGGCCGCGACCGAGCTTTTGAAGCCGTATATGGTCGGCGAGGGCGGCGAGAGCGCGACGGTAGGCAGCGCCGTTATCGGAACCGTGCGCGGAGATATGCACGATATCGGCAAAAACCTTGTCAAGATCATGATGGAGGGCAGCGGCATTGAGGTCTATGACCTCGGAACGGACGTATCCGCCGAGCAGTTTGTCGAGACCGCTGTTGAGCATGACTGCGGCATTATAGCCTGCTCATCGCTGCTGACTACAACGATGAATGAGATGCGCCGCGTTGTTTCGCTTGCGCAGGAAAAAGGCATACGCAAAAAAGTAAGGATACTTATCGGCGGCGCGCCCATAAGTCAGAGCTTTTGCGACGAGATAGGCGCCGATGTGTACACGGAGGATGCCGGCGCCGCTGCGCGCGCCGCAGTGGAGATGCTGAAGACATGTCAAAACGGCAAGTAAGAGATGAGAACAAAATGCGCGTTGTGAAGATCGCGCAGGACTTATTCATCGACGAAGGTGTGGCAGCAACAAGCGTTAACCGCATTGCCAAGGAGGCCGGCCTTACTCCTATGTCGGTCTACCGCTATTTCGGCACAAAGGACGGACTTGTTATTGCCGCGTGGCGTGATGCTCTTGCGCAGTTTTATGAAAAATTCATGGAGCGCTACGCCCGGCACAGCGAAAATCTGCAGACCGGCTTTGAAAAATACGTTGCCTGCATGGAGGAGTACACAAACGCCTACACGGAGTTTCCGAAGTGGTATGCCTACACGCGCGAGATGCTAAGCTACGCGATGGAGGAAAATATCGAGACCGAGCTGAATATAAACGATGTGTTCTGGCAGTTTACCGACAGGGAGATACCTATCCCGGCGCTCGTTGCGCTGCGCGAGGGGATCGCCGACGGCTCGATCCGGCCGGACATTGATATCCACATGATCTATCAGATACTTGTCAACGCTTACACGGGAACAAACATCTATGATGGTACAAAATACGCCATCGACCCTGTTGAAACTCTGCGAACCTCGTCTGCAATTATAGCTAATTACATAAAAAACGACACTTGAGTTTATGCAATTTATACGGAATTTTCAAAATGACCAAATGTTTTGCCGGTTAAGTAACAAAAGATGCGGAAATGCTTTGATAATTTGATAAAATTCAAACAAATAGAACAAAGCGTTTCCGCACAAATTTTTTTGGGCACGTGTGTTAGTACCCATAACATTACTGCCCGTGGGAGAAAAATATTTGATGCAGGAGTGATATAAAATGAAGCACAGCATAAGCGAGTGCATTCCATGCTGGAGCCTGCTTGCCGAAAAGCACAGGCGCAGGCTTCAAGACAACGCGATCTTCCGCAGCTATAAAAGGAGAGAGCACGTTGTTTTCAAAACGGTGAAAAAGGACGGCATCGTGTTTGTCCTTGAAGGGGGCATAAGAGTTTACCTCGCATCTGACACCGGACGCGAGGTGACTCTGTTCCATTTAAAAAAAGGCGATGCGTTTAGCATAATGACGGTCGATAATGCCCTTGAAACGGACGTGATACCGTGCCTCCAGTCGGATGGCGAAACTACTCTCGCGTATTTGCAGCGGCCTGATATGGCGGTCGTTGCGCATGACGAGTGGCAGATGGCGCTTTTCATTTACGAAACCTGTGCAAAGAGCGCTCAGGCCATACTTAACAATATTTCTTACTTCGTGTTTAACGATCTGAGGCACTGCATAGCGCGCGAGCTGCTTGAAAAAAGCCGCGAGCTGAAAACAAATTCGGTTTTTGTGACTCATGAGGAGATCGCAAACAGCCTGGGTACGACACGCGTGGTCATAAGCCGCGAGCTTGATAAGCTGCGTGACCTCGGCATTATCGGAACCGGACGCGGAAGGATAAATATCCTCGACGGAGCAGCGCTTGAAAAAATAGCAGGTCTGTAATAATTGTCTCTCGCACCTTATTCCCCTCTTACACATCGGCGGCAGAGGGAGCTGTCGCCGATGTGGCTTTAAACTCGGAAGGACAACACTGTGGATACATACTTTGTCAGCGAAAAATGCGTTGGCTGCGGCGGCTGCCATTCAAGGTGTCCCGTCGGCTGCATCGACGCGACGAAAAAACCTCTGATCATTGATAATAGCAGATGCATAGGCTGCGGTGCATGCTATTTGGCATGCCCTATAAGAGCCATTGTAAAACGCTGAAACTCCAACGTACCTTACTGCACTATGTGCAGACATAATAAAAATTTTTAGGAGGAATCATAATGTATTACAGCAGCGGTAACTACGAGGCATTTGCCACACCGAAAAAGCCGGAAGGCATCGATAAGAAATCTGCCTACATAGTAGGCACCGGCCTTGCAGGCCTTGCAGCGGCGTGCTTCCTGATCCGTGACGCACAGATGCCCGGCGATCACATTACGCTTTTCGAGCATCTGCCTCTCGCCGGCGGCTCCTGCGACGGCATCTACGACGCAACCAAGGGCTTCATCATGCGCGGCGGACGTGAGATGGATAACCACTTTGAGTGTATGTGGGATCTGTTTAAGTCCATCCCCTCTATCGTAAATCCCGGCGAGACCGTTTTCTCCGAGTACTATCATCTGAACAAGGAAGACCCGAACTTCTCTCTGTGCCGCGTCACCGAAAAACAGGGCCAGGACGCGCACACCGACAGAAAGTACGGTCTTACTCCCGGTGCTGCTACCCAGCTGCTGAAGCTGTTCATGTCCACCAACAAGTCCCTCGAGGATAAGAAGATCGACGATGTGTTCGACGATGAGTTCTATGCAACGAACTTCTGGACCTACTGGCAGACCATGTTCGCATTTGAAAAATGGCATTCCGCACTTGAGATGAAGCTGTATCTGCAGCGCTACATCCACCACATCGACGGTCTGCCCGATCTGAGCGCACTGCGCTTCACTCGCTATAATCAGTATGAATCCATGATCCTGCCCATGTGCAAGTACATCACCGATCACGGCGGCAAGATCCTTTATGACACGACCGTTACCAATATCGTCTGCGACTGCACCCCCGAGAAGAAGGTCGCAAAGAAGATCGAGTACACTCAGGGCGGCGTAGAGAAGGTCATCGACCTGACCGAGGATGATCTTGTCATCTGCACCAACGGCTGCCAGGGCGATGCTTCCGCATACGGCGATAACACCCATGCACCTGTTGTCACCGTTAAGAACGGCGAAGGCCCCTCTATCGAGATGTGGAAGAAGATTGCTGCTCAGGATCCGGCATTCGGCCGTCCCGAGAAGTTCTTTGCAGGCATCAAGGAGACCTCGTGGGAATCCTGGACCGTCGATACAGCAAACAAGCAGATCCTCGATGCTATCCAGAAGATCTGCAAGCGCGATCCTCTGTCCGGCAAGGTCGTCACCGGCGGCATAGTTACCTGCCGCGATTCGAGCTGGCTCGTAAGCTGGACCATCAACCGCCAGGGCCAGTTCCAGGAGCAGCCGGCAGACCATTGCCTGATCTGGGTCTACGGCCTCAACTGCTGGGACGATGAAGGCGACTTCATCAAAAAGCCCATGTACCAGTGCACCGGCATTGAGCTTGCTGCAGAGTGGCTGTATCACATCGGCATCCCCGAGGATCAGATCATGGATCTTGCAACCAATGAGTGCAATACCACTCCGTGCATGATGCCTTATGTAACCACATTCTTCATGCCCAGAGCCGAGGGTGACCGTCCCAAGGTCGTTCCCGACGGTTCCGTTAACCTCGCATTCGTCGGCCAGTTTGCAGATACTCCGCGCGACACCGTTTTCACCACCGAGTACTCCATCCGTACCGGTATGGAAGCAGTCTACACGCTGTGCAATGTTGACCGCGGCGTTCCCGAGGTCTGGGGCTCGGTGTATGATATCCGCGACCTGCTTTATGCAACGAGCAAGCTGCTCGACGGCAAGAAGCCGGCAGAGTTCCTGCTCCCGAGCATCATGCCGATCCTCGGCCTGCTCAAGGAGCCTCTGACGAACAACGTTGTTGCCGATCTGCTCAAGAAGTACAATATAGTATAAGTAAAAAGTCAGTGTTGCCCCCGATTTGCTGTGTCCGGCGGATGAACGGTTCATCATCCGCCGACCGGGGAAACGGAGGTTTAGGGTGCGGCTCTCCCACGCCGCACCCTTTTTATATGCTTTATAATTTAGTAAAAAAACAGCTCATGCAAATGAACTGTTTTTTATATCATTCTTATTCCCATTGATAAAAGGATAAGCCCGAGGCTTACGATGAGAACAGTGCTGACCTTGAGAATATATTTGTTGTACTTGGCAGGAACAAGCGCGCCGAATGCGCCGAATGCAAGCATGAATACGCAGGTTCCAAGTCCAAATGTGAACATACTCTCGGCACCCTTTGCGGCAGAGCCTGAGGCTGCGGCAAAAAGCCACATGCTTGCCAGTGCGCCGCAGGGCATAAGCCCTGTAAGCAGCCCGATCACAAGCGGACGGCTGCCTTTGAACCGGCACGGCTTTGTGAGCTCGGGGCTTATCTGCCTGAGAAACGGAATGCCCCACATCATAAGCCCAACTATAACAACAAGGCCGCCGCAGATCGTAAAGAGCATGCTCTTAAACTGTGCATCGTATGTGATAACCGTGCCGAGCGCGCCGAACATGGCGCCCAAAGCCGTGTAGCTGAGCAGCCTGCCGGCATTGTAGGCAACTGCGTTTTTCTGCGTCAGCATAATTCCGCCGCACATACCGATGCAGTGTACACCCGACAACAGCCCAATGACAAACAAAACGCCGAAACCGGCACCGGATTCCGCCTGCGGCACATTGACAAGCCCCGTGAGCCATGGCAGTGCAAAATACAAAACAATAACGCTCGCAGCGCCGATCATGTCGGATATAAGTCCGCTTTTGCCGCTGCCGACGGGGTATCCGATATCGGAGAGCGCTGCCTTTATTTCATCGGCAGAGATAATATCGGGGTCATACTCTGCCAAAACACAGCTTTTGCGGTAGCTTGCCCTGCACGTCAAAATGCCGCGCCTGTGCGTTATTTTCCGCGCGATCTCATCCTCGCACTGCGGACATATCATGCCGTCAACTTTTTCGGAGAAAATTTCACTTTTCAAGATTTTTTAACCTCAATGAATTCAGCAGCACACCGTTTGAGCTAAGCGACATTGCCGCCGCGGCTATTGACGGGTTCACAATACCGGCAGCGGCTATCGGGATGCATATAATATTGTATATGACCGCCCAAACGAGGTTCTGCCGGATTATCTTCATGGTGCCCTTTGAAAGTCGGAATATCAGCGGCACCGCGCAGATGCTGCCGCCGGCTATCATGACGTCGGCGGAGTCTATTGCTATATCGGTTCCGCTTCCGACGGCAATGCCGATATCGGCGCAGACAAGAGCGGGGGAGTCGTTGATCCCGTCGCCGACCATGGCAACGTGCCGCCCCTCGGCCTGAAGCTTTTTGACCGCATCGGCCTTGTCCGAGGGCTTGACCTCCCAGATAACGTTTTCAATGCCAAGAAGCCCGGCAACGCGCTTGGCCTTTACTTCCTTGTCGCCGCTTATCATCCAAACGTCGATACCGGCGGCTTTGAGCTTTTCTACCGCGTCCTTTGCGTCGGGACGAATGATCTCGCCGTCATCGGCCATGCCGCAGGTCAGGGTGCCGGTTTTGTCGAAAATAACGGTGTCGGTCTTGTATGCTCGCTCAAGCTGCTCGCCGCCACGGAAAAGAATGCCCATTTCCGCCGCACGTCCGGAGCCTGTCATGATCGCCGTAGGCGTAGCAAGCCCGAGCGCGCACGGGCAGGCAATGACAAGAGTGGCGCACACGCAGTTTACCGCCTGAGCCAGGTTGCCCTTATCCGCAAAGAAGTACCAGCGGCAGAACACCGCCGCGGCGATGAGCACGACGATAGGGACAAACACGGTGGCGATCTTATCGGCAAGCCTTGCGATCGGCGCTTTTTCGCTCTGCGCGTTGCTTACGATGTCGATTATCTGCTGAAGCATTGTCGTTTTCCCTATGCTGCCGCACGAGAGCAGCACCTGCCCGTCGCGGCACAGCGTTCCGCAATACAGCGTATCGCCCGGCTGCTTTCTTATCGGCTCGCTTTCGCCGGTCAGCATGGATTCGTCGGCAAGGCACTCGCCGTTGGAGATAACGCCGTCTATCGGAATGTGGTCGCCTGAGCGTATAACGATGCTGTCCGAGGGCAGGATCTCGTTCAGGCCGACCTCAATCTCGGCACCGCCGCGGAGTATGTGCGCCGTTTCGGGCTGGAGGCTTATGAGCCTGCGTATGGCGGCCGAGGCCTCGTAGCGCGAGGTCGTCTCCATGTATTTTCCGAACAGGATCAGCGACAGCAGCACGCACTCGGAAAGAAAATAAAGCTTCGTGTTGTGGTACACCGTGAATGTTATGTACGCAGAGTAGGCGTATATTATGGTCGTTGCCAGCGCAACGAGAAAGTCCATGCCGAGGATCTTTTGCCTCAGCGCCCTGTAAGCGCCTTTGTAGAAATACATTCCCGGCCAGAACTGAACGACCGTGGCCAGCAAAAACTGAATAAGCGGCCGCAGACTCCACATAAGCGGCATGGTGAAAAGGACGCTTATGCAAAGCGTCCTTAAAAGCGCCAGCCTGCCGTGTGCCTCGCTCTCCTCGTCGCCGCAGGCAGGGCAGGATACATACAGACCGTTATTTTGCCGCATTTTTAAGCTTCCTGTACTCTTTGAAGCATATTGCCGAGCAGGGCAGGCAGAACATGGGGATGTGGAACAAAAGCACCCAGCTGAGCCAATCAACGCCCTGATAGAACACGCCGTCATAGGTGACGCCCTTTATAAGATCAAAATAGGAAAAATTCCATACGCCCCAGTTGCCGGTGAACGAGCCGCACAGGTGAAGTATGAGAAACGACGCCGTAGTGAAAACTCCGGCGACTGCGCCGACAAGCGTTGCCGAGGCTCTTGCGCTTCTTGCAAGAAACAGCGTGACCACCGGCAGCACATACACCGTCAGATTCAGAGCCCAAAGCGACAGGGGAATGGTGTAGCCCCAGTTATAAGCCTGACGGATGTGATCTCCGTCGTGTATGAGTATCGCGATGAGCATGATAACGGTGCAGACGGTAAGCGTTTTTATGACCTTTTTGTCAAGCTTTGTGTCAAGCAGCTTGACGGCCTTTGCCTCTTTTTCTGACATGTCTGTTCTCCTCCTAAATCGTGCTAATTTAAATTGACCATTTGGTAAATTTAAATTAGCACGATCGCGAGGGAATGTCAACAGTTTTATTGACCGAATGGTAAATTTCTTCCGATTATGTATCCTCTCTATGCAAGGGCATTTTAATTTCTGTTTAACAAAGAACTGATAGCTAAAAAGAAAAACTCCGAACGTAATCGTTCGGAGCTTTTTTGGAGGCGTCACCCGGATTTGAACCGGGGAATCGCGGATTTGCAGTCCGCTGCCTTACCACTTGGCTATGACGCCATATTAGTTTGCAGGCTTTTTAATGCAGCCTGCAAACATTTTTTGGAGCGGGCAACGAGACTCGAACTCGCTACCTCCACCTTGGCAAGGTGGCGCTCTACCGGATGAGCTATGCCCGCAAATGGTGCCTCCGGTCGGAGTTGAACCAACGACACGCGGATTTTCAGTCCGCTGCTCTACCTACTGAGCTACAGAGGCGTATGCTGATAAAATGGTGGGAACAACTGGACTCGAACCAGTGACCCCCTGCTTGTAAGGCAGGTGCTCTAACCAGCTGAGCTATGCTCCCTCATCAGCGGCTTGTTTATTATACTAAAGCTGACCCGAATTGTCAACAACAATTTTGAGTTTTTTAATCACTTTTTGCCTGCTTAAGAAGATCGGAAATGTCGTCCGGAGTAAAAGTGTACACCGTATCGCAGAACTGGCAGCTGACGTCAACGTCCTTGCCTTCGTTGACCATGCTCTCAAGCTCATCCTTGCCGATGCCGAGGATGGCGCTTGCAACGCGCTCACGGCTGCATTTGCAGCGATAGCCTATCTCATCCTCGCCGACTATGTGATGCTCAAGCCCTTTGAGCACCTGCTCGAACACCGCTTCAAGCCCATCCTCGGCAAGTATGGTCGTCAGTGCGTCCATCATGGTGATGTTCTCTTCCAGCTTGTCTATAAGCTCATCCGGAGCGCCGGGCATGAGCTGCACGATGAAGCCGCCGGCGGATTTGATGCTAAGATCGGTGTTGACCAGAACTCCAAGCCCGCAGGCGGCCGGTATCTGCTCGCTTTCGAGCATGTATGCCGTCAGATCCTCGGCTATCTCACCGGAAACGAGCTGCGTTGAGCCTATATACGGCTCCTTGAGACCAATATCACGGCTGACGGTTATCATGCCGTCGCGCCCGACTGCTCCACCGACGTTGAGCTTGCCGTCCTGACGGAGAGGAAGCTCGACCGATGGGTTTGTCACATAGCCGCGCACGAAGCCGGCACTGTCTGAAACGGTAATGACGCTGCCGATCGGGCCGCCGCCGTTTATGCGTATGGTCAGGCTGCCGTCATCCTCCTTCATCATGTTGCCGAGCATGGATGCTGCACACAGCGTCCTGCCGAGAGCCGCCGCCGTGGTGGGCGTGCAGCCGTGTATATCCTTCGCGCGCTGCACCGTGGCCTTCGCGCTGACTGCCGACATTTTAATAAAGCCGTCTCCGGCTGTTGCTCTGAGAATCCTATCCATTGTGTTACCTCAATAAATGCTTGTGTTTTTTGCCGATATGAACATTCTGCCCCTGTCGCCCTGCGGACAGTCGGAGAAAAATTCGACCTGCTCAAAGCCGGATTTTTCGAGCATGGCTTTGAGCGCCTCGGGCGAGTGAGCGTATTCGATGTGCTCCTCGCACTCGCGCTGCCACAGCTTGCCGCGCCGGGAGAACAGATCCATTCCGTACAGAAGCGTGTTGTCCTCCTCGGAAAAATCCGCGCGCCAGAGGCAAAGCACATCGTCGGTCTCGTCCACAAAAATCTCGCCGTCGAGCGCTCTGAAGCTCTCCGGCGTTTTGATATCGAATATAAAAAGTCCGTACGGCCGCACAAAAAGGTGCAGCCTGTCGAATACGCGGCCGAGCTTATCGGGGGAGATGTAGTTTATCCCGTCGAGCGAGCAGTAGGCCGCGTCCACCGTGCCGTAAAGATCAAGCTCGCATGCATCCTGACACAGATACAAAGGCACGATCTCCGCGTCCGAAGCTTTGCCGGAGGCCTGCATGAGCATATCCGCCGAAGCATCGACAGCGATCATTTCGTATCCGCGGTGCGCCATGAGCGCGGTGAGCGTGCCGGTGCCGCAGCAGAGATCGAGAAGCGTTTTAAACTCGCCGCCGTCAATGTTAAACCGTTCCTCGTAGAAGTCGGCAAACTCGCCGTAGGGGATATCGCCTGTAAGCGTATCGTACCACAGCGACAGCGGCCCGTAGGAGGAAGCCATCAGTCCTCTTCCTTCTGATCGGCCAGGCGTTCGAACACGATCTCGTATCCGTCCTTTCCGTATTGCAGCGAGCGGTTGACACGGCTTATCGTTGCGCTGGAAGCACCGGTCTCTGCCAGAATATCGTTATAGATCATGCCCTTGGAAAGGCACACCGCGACCTGATAGCGCTGCTCCATTGCCTGAATCTCGGTAACGGTGCACAGATCGTCGAAAAAGTCCATGCACTCCTCGACCGTCTTGAGCGTCAGTATTGCCTTATACATATCCAGATTGCGGGGTTTTCTGTTAAGCTTGTTCATCAAATAACCTCCTTCGGTCATACATATGCATTTTACATCAACACATCACAATTGTAAAGTGCTAATGCCTTGAATTGAATTCATAGTGCCTGAATGAATTTGCTGCTTTAAATGCCGTAAGATTACTATTGATTAAAATTGATAAATGTAATAGAATAAGGTTAAGTTGACGAGAGTTGAACGCATATCGGTTTTGACGGGCAGATTTCCGCCCATGCTGCGTTAAAGCTTTTGACAATACGACAGTATTCTCTTCAAGCTTTGCCTTGCCTGAGCAAAAATCTGCTCCGGCAAAACTGCAAAGCACCTGTCGGCTGTGCTTTTCGAGATATTTTCGGCTTTCTTTGAAGCAGGTGGGTTGGCGCCAATCAAGGCAAAAAAGGCGAAAATAGCCGGAAGGGTACGCCGACAGGCGATATGGGTTCGGCTCTCGTCAGCTTAAGAAAATTGGAGGTGAAAGCAATGCCATTTGAAATGACGATGACAATGTTCTGGCTGATTGCCATGGTGTTTTTCCTCGTTGTCGAGGCGGTAACGGTGGGACTTGTGTGCATCTGGTTTGCGGCAGGCTCGCTTGTTGCGCTGCTGTGCGCCATGTTCGATGCGCCCGTGTGGCTTCAGATCGTTGTGTTTCTCATCGTGTCGGCGGTGACATTGTATTACACAAGACCGCTGGTGAAGAAGTATGTCAACAATAAGGTCGAGCCGACAAATGCCGATATCGTTATCGGGAAGGAGTGCCGCGTGACCGAAACGATCGACAATATCGCAGGAACCGGCGCCGTTTATGTTGACGGGAAAACATGGACGGCACGCAGCGCCGACGATAACGAGACTATCCCCGAGGGAACGCTTGTAACGGCACGGCAGATAGACGGAGTCAAGCTCATAGTTTCGGCTATGGAAAAAGAACCAATAAAATAAATTTTAAGGAGACAGCAAATGCAATATGTTATTTACGTACTGATACTTCTTGCACTCATCATCATTGTAAGAAATATTCGCGTCGTCCAGCAGAGCAAGGTCATGATAATCGAGCGCCTTGGCAAATATCAGACCACCTGGGGCACCGGCATTCATGTCAAGATCCCCTTCTTTGAAAGAGTCGCAAAGACCATCTCCCTCAAGGAGCAGGTCGCGGACTTTCCGCCCCAGCCCGTTATCACCAAGGATAACGTAACCATGCAGATCGACACCGTTATCTACTTCCAGATAACCGACCCCAAGCTTTACACATACGGCATCGAGCATCCCATGGTCGCTATCGAGAACCTGTCGGCAACCACGCTGCGTAATATCATCGGCGATCTCGAGCTTGACCAGTGCCTTACCAGCCGCGATCTTATAAACGGCAAAATGCGCACCATCCTTGACGAGGCTACCGACCCCTGGGGCATCAAGGTAAACCGCGTTGAGCTTAAAAACATCCTGCCGCCCAGAGAGATCCAGTCGGCGATGGAAAAGCAGATGAAGGCAGAACGTGAACGCCGTGAAGCCATTCTTCGCGCCGAAGGCGAAAAGCGTGCTGCGATACTCGAGGCCGAGGGCGAGAAGGAGTCGGCTATCCTGCGCGCAGACGCAAAGAAGCAGCAGCAGATCCTTGAGGCCGAAGGCGAAGCCGCGGCTATTCTCAAGGTTCAGACCGCTACTGCCGAAGGTATCCGCCTTATAAACGAGTCCATGCCGAGCGACGCCGTGCTGAAGATCAAGGCTCTCGAGGCATTTGCCGCCGCTGCCAACGGCAAGGCGACCAAGATCATCATCCCCAGCGAGATCCAGGGTATTGCGGGCCTGGCCGAGGGTGTTGTTCAATCGATCAAGGACGTTCCGGCAGACAAGGCAGAGTAAGAAAAAGTTTAATAAAAGACCCGACGGGGCTCCGCCGGGTCTTTTTGAGGTATATTATGATCAAAGTAGCACAGTTTATGAAAAACCACGGCATGGATGCCGAGCGCATTGACCTTGCCGAATACACAAAAGCCTTTGCCGGCGCGATGCGCTCTGGGCTTGACGCTTTTCAGAAGGAAATGCCGATGCTGCCGACGTATCTGTACTCTTCCGGCAAGCTCCAAAAGGGCGGCAAGGCCGTAGTCATTGACGCCGGAGGCACGAATTTCCGCACGGCCGCCGTAGGCTTTGACGGCAAAAAAGCCGTTATCGAATCGCTTGACAAGCGCCCCATGCCCGGAGCGGACGAGTCTGCGGAATGGAGTGAGTTCATCTCCTGCGTTGCCGACTGCGTGCAGCCGCTGATGGGGCAGACCTCGGATATCGGCTTCTGCTTTTCATATCCGATCGAGATCACGCCCGAGTGCGACGGTAAGGTGCTCGGATTGACAAAGCAGGTGGATATCAAAGGTGCTGTCGGTTCGTATCTCGGCGCGGCTCTGCGCGCGGAGCTTGAAGCTCGAGGCGAGCACCCGGGCAGAATAGTCGTTTTGAATGATACCCCGGCTACGCTGCTTGCCGGCAAGGCACTCGCCAAGGGCGGCTATGACGGCTATATCGGCCTCGTTGCAGGAACCGGCTGCAACACCTGCTGCGAGATCGAATGCGGCAGGATAGGCAAGCTCAATGTACCCGGCGGCAGGAAGATGCTCGTCAATCTCGAAAGCGGCTCTTTTGCCGGATTTGCGCGCGGCGACGCAGACCTTGCAATGGACGCCGACCTGCCAGACACCGGCGAGTATGTTGCCGAAAAGATGATATCAGGGCGCTATCTCGGGCAGGTGTGCATGTATACGTTGAAAATGGCCGCTGCCGAAGGGCTTTTCTCCGAGCGTGCATCCGAGATCATCGAAAAAATGACCGAGGTCGTGACCCCAACTATCGACAAGTGGGGCAGCGGTCGCTTTCCTAAGGGATTCAACAGCGAGGATAGGGTCAATCTGGTTTACATAATCAATGAAATTTTCGAGCGCTCTGCCAGATGCATTGCAAGCATGCTCTGCGGCATACTCAAGGTCACGGGAGCGGGCGAGGCGCGCCCTGTGTGCATCGCGGTGGACGGCTCGCTGTATTCCGAGAGCAAGCTCCTGCGGCCCGAGCTTGAACGCTTCATGGATGTGTACGCCGGAGAGATCATGGGCAGACGCTATGAATTCGTAAACGCCGAAAATATGAGCCTTATCGGAACCGCCGCGGCGGTTTTGCTGAAATAAACTATGAAACACGCATTTAGAAAAATCATACCGCTGCTGCTGGCGCTGTGCATTGCCCTGTCGGGCTGCGCCGCGCAGGAAGCGGAGAAAAAGGACAGCTCAAAGCTTCAAATTGTCTGCACAAATTTCCCGGCCTATGACTTTGCACGCGAAATGGCAGGGGACAGGGCGCAGATAAAGCTTTTGATAAAGCCCGGCGCGGAGGTGCACTCGTACGAGCCTGCGCCAAAGGAGATCGTTGCAATACAGGAAAGCGATCTGTTTATCTGCAACGGCGGCGAGTCCGAAGCCTGGGTCGAGTCGCTCGTGTCCGACGATGTAAACGTTCTGCGCATGATGGACTGCGTTGAGACCGTTGCCGAGAGCAGCGAGGGCATATACGCTTCCGACCACGACCACGAGGGCGAGCACGACCATGATGCCGACCATGACCATGAGCACGAGGAAGAGGAGCTTGACGAGCATGTGTGGACAACGCCAGGCAACGCGGCGAAGATCTGCTATGCCCTGTGCGATAAGCTCTGCGAGCTTGACCCGGATAACGCAAACGAATACATGCTCAATTACGAGGTCTATAATGCAAAGCTAATGGAGCTTGATATTGACATACGCACGACGATAATGAACGGCGTGCGGAAAACACTCGTTTTTGCCGACAGATTTCCTATGCGGTATTTTACGCGCGAGTACGGCCTGACATATTACGCAGCCTACCCCGGCTGCGCATCGCAGACCGAGCCGTCGGCCAAGACGGTGGCGTTCCTCATCGACCATGTGCGCGAGGAGAACATACCGGCGGTGCTGTACATGGAGTTTTCAAACGAAAAGATGGCAGATGTTATCTGCGAGGATACCGGCTGCAAAAAGCTGCCGTTTTACTCGGCGCACAGCATCACCGCGCAGCAGTTTGAGGACGGGGTGACTTACCTTGACCTCATGCGCATGAATATAGAGACCCTGAAGGAGGCGCTTTACTGATATGGCACAGATAATATGCCGCGACCTGAGCTTTGCCTATGACGGTGAAACGGTGCTCAGTGACATAAACTTTTCGCTCGATGCAGGCTCGTATCTGTGCATCGTCGGCGAAAACGGCTCGGGCAAGAGTACGCTCATGCGCGGACTTCTCGGGCTGAAAACGCCTTCGACCGGCACGATAACGTTCAATGATCTTAAGCCGACCGAGATCGGCTATCTTCCGCAGCAGACGCAGATCCAGCGAGATTTTCCGGCATCCGTGCGCGAGGTGGTGCTCTCCGGCAGGCTCAATTCCATGCACGGCAGGATGTTTTATAACGCAGCCGACAAAGCCGCCGCGGCCGAGAATATGGAGCGGCTCGGCATCGACGATATAGCAGACCGCTGCTATCTTGAGCTGTCCGGCGGACAGCAGCAGCGCGTCCTGCTTGCGCGTGCAATGTGCGCAACAAAAAAGCTTCTGCTGCTCGATGAGCCGGTGACAGGCCTTGACCCGGTTGCGGCAAACGAGATGTATAACCTCATAAAGCTCGTAAACCTCTGCGATAACACGAGCGTCATCATGATATCGCACGATATCCACGCCGCGGTGAGATACGCAACGCACATTCTGCACCTCGGACACAGCCAGCTTTTCTTCGGCACGACCGCGCAGTACCGCGAAAGCGATCTCGCGCGCAGATTTGTGGGAGGTGAGAGAGCGTGATTGAGCTTATTAAAGAGATGTTCTCTTATCACTTCATGGTCAGAGCCGTGGTAGTCGGCGTGCTCGTTTCGCTGTGCGCGGCGCTGCTTGGCGTATCGCTCGTGCTCAAGCGCTATTCCATGATCGGCGACGGCCTGTCGCACGTCGGTTTCGGCGCGCTGGCTATTGCGGCGGCTGTGAATGTCGCGCCGCTGTATCTTGCCGTTCCTGTCGTTATCGCGGCGGCGTTCCTGCTGCTGAGGATAAATCAGAACAGCAAGATAAAGGGCGATGCGGCTATCGCGCTGATATCCTCGTCGGCGCTGGCGATAGGCGTTGTGACCGTCTCGCTCACAACGGGCATGAACACCGACGTTTCAAACTACATGTTCGGCAGCATCCTCTCGCTAAGCCGTGCCGACGCGGTGCTTAGCATAGTGCTATCCGCCGTTGTGCTTTTGATGTTCGTTCTGCTGTATCCGCGCATATTCGCCGTCACCTTTGACGAGACCTTTGCGCGCGCAACGGGAACAAAGGCTCAGCTTATAAACAGCGTCATAGCCGTCCTCACCGCCGTGACGGTGGTCATCGGTATGCGCATGATGGGCGCGCTGCTCATATCGAGCCTGATAATTTTCCCGGCGCTGACGGCGATGCGTATCTGCCGCAGCTTTAAGGGTGTAGTTATTTGCTCGGCGGTCGTTTCCGTCGTGTGCTTCGTGATCGGAATGGCTGCATCTTATGCATTCGAGCTGCCGTCCGGCGCGGCGATAGTGATAGTCAATATAATCGCGTTTGCGGCATTTTCTTTTGCAGCTTTACTAAAAAAGAGGGCATAAAACTGTACAAAGCACATAAAAGCCGGCTCTGAACACCAAATTCGGAGTCGATTTTTTATGCAAAAATTCATGAAAACGGTGAATATTCGCGCAATAATGAATATTATTCATTAAAAACGGCTGTTTAACTAAAAATTACGAATATTTTTTCAAAAAAGTGTTGACAACAGTGAATAAACATGCTAATATAGGCAACGTCGTAAGGAACGACACAAAAAACAGTTTAAAATTTTTTGAGAGGTATAGAAAATGAAAAAGTTTATCGCACTTATGCTCGCGATGGTCATGGTGTTCGCACTGTGCGCCTGCGGCAACGACACAGGCAATAAGGATAAAGACGGCGACCAGGCAAGCACAAAGCTGAAGATCCTTGACTCCGAATATGTCACCGAGGATTACGCTATCGGCATTGCAAAGGAAAACACCGCACTGCTTGATAAGGTCAATGCAGCTCTCAAGGAGCTCAAGGACGACGGCACTCTCAAGACTGTCACCGATTACTTCATCGCAGGCACCGGCACTCTCCCCGAGGTTCAGAAGAATGTTGCGGCCGACGCAGAGGAGCTCGTTATGGCTACCAACGCTACATTCCCTCCGTATGAGTCCGTTGACGGCGACAAGATCGTCGGTATCGACCCCACTGTAGCAGGCCTTATTGCCGATAAGCTCGGCATGAAGCTCGTCATTAACGATATGGAGTTTGACGCAATCATTCCCGCACTCACCTCCGGCAAGGCCGACATCGCAATGGCCGGCATGACCGTTACCGAGGAGCGTCTCCAGAGCATCAACTTCTCCGACAGCTATGCTACCGGCATTCAGGTAATGATCGTTAAGGAAGACTCCGACATCTCCAGTGCTGACGACATCGTTGCAAAGATCGAGAACGGCGAGAACATCCAGATCGGATGCCAGATCGTAACTACCGGTTACATTTATGCTTCCGACACAATTGAGAACGGCGGCTTCGGCGAGGATCATGTTCAGGCATTCCCCAAGGGTGCTGACGCTATTGCAGCTCTCACCAGCGGCAAGATCGATTGCGTTATCATCGACAATGAGCCGGCAAAGGCATTTGTTGAAGCAAACAACGGCTGATAGCTAACCTGACAGGCGGCAGGGATTCGACTCCCGTCAGCTTAAACAATTTAATAAATGAGGCTCCGTGCGGTCATGGAGCCTCATTTTGAGCGTTTGAGAATTAGGAGGTAGATTTTTGGAAGCGTGGATGGCAGATATCAAAAGTCAATTCATATTAAATTTTATAGAAAAAGACCGTTGGCGGCTTCTGGTTGACGGTCTCGGCAACACACTCAAAATAACTGCCGTTGCCTGCCTTATCGGCATATGCATCGGTGTCATCATAGCCATAGTGCGGTCAACATGGGATAAAAACCACCTCACGATGCGACCGAGCATCGGCAAGACCCTGCTCGGCATAGTTAACGGCATATGCAAGGTGTACCTGACGGTTATCCGCGGCACACCTGTGGTCGTTCAGCTGATGATCATATACTATATAATATTTGCATCCTCCCGAAACAGCCTTGCGATAGCGATGCTCGCATTCGGAATAAACTCCGGTGCTTATGTCGCCGAGATAGTACGCGGCGGCATAATGTCCATCGACGAGGGACAGTTCGAGGCGGGACGCTCGCTCGGCTTTAACTATGTCCGCACAATGCAGTACATAATAATACCGCAGGTTTTCAAAAATGTTCTGCCGACGCTCGCAAACGAGTTCATCGTCCTGCTCAAGGAGACCTCCGTTGCCGGCTATGTAGCGATCCGTGATCTCACCAAGGCGGGCGATATTATTCGCGGTGCAACCTATTCGCCCTTCCTGCCGCTTATCGTCGTTGCACTCATATACCTCATAATGGTCGTGTTCTTTACATGGCTCGTCGGCAGGCTGGAAAGGAGGCTGCGCAGCAGTGACCACTGATGTTCTCATAAAAGTAGATGATCTCCAGAAGCAGTTTAAGGGCGGCAAGATCAAAGCGCTCGACGGTGTGAGCACCGACATACATAAGGGCGAGGTAGTTGTTGTCATCGGCCCCTCCGGCTCGGGTAAGTCAACCTTCCTCAGATGCCTCAATCTCCTTGAGGTGCCCACCGGCGGCACGATAACCTTTGACGGCGTTGATATAACTGATCCGAGCTGCAATATAAATCTCCACCGTCAGAAGATGGGTATGGTTTTCCAGCACTTCAACCTCTTTCCGCATATGACACTGCTCAGAAATATGACCCTTGCGCCGATGAAGCTTCTCGGAAAAAGCAAGGAGGACGCGGAAGCCAAGGCTATGGAGCTTCTCGCACGCGTAGGCCTTGCCGACCGCGCCAATGCGTATCCCAGCCAGCTCTCCGGCGGCCAGAAACAGCGTATCGCCATCGTGCGCGCGCTGTGCATGGAGCCTGACGTTATGCTCTTTGACGAGCCGACGAGTGCACTCGACCCCGAAATGGTCGGCGAGGTTCTCGACGTTATGAAGGAGCTTGCCCACGAGGGCATGACAATGGTCGTCGTTACCCACGAGATGGGCTTTGCCCGTGAGGTCGGCAACCGCGTGCTGTTCATGGCTGACGGTAAGCTCGTTGAAGAAGGTACGCCCGAGGATATCTTTGAGCATCCTCAGAGCGAGCGCTTGCAGGACTTCCTGTCCAAGGTGCTTTGATATGAATAAAACAGAACTCAAAAATGCCGCCATAGATTCAATCGAGTCTATGGCGGACTTCTACGAAAAAAACAGCAGATGAGATATGGGAGAACCCCGAGCTTTCGCTAAAGGAGTACAGGGCCGCGGCGCTTATGACCGAAACAAGCTTTGAGCGCGTGTTCATTGACGGAACGGCCGAGCTTTTACCGAACTTCACACTCGAAAAGCTCATGTATGATAATTTTGAAAAGATCGGCGTCGTTCAGCACAACGATGAAGAACGAGCCTTCGCGGCGAGCTTCGAAAAACGTTCCCAACGCAGAGCGCGGCTTCCGCAATAGATCTCATAGAGGATCCTGAGCTGCTGAAAGCAGCACGCGAGGAGTTTAAGCGCCGTGCAAAGGGCGGATACACCTGCCCTATAGAGCCGGAGACCGTGCCGACAGCGCTTTGATGGGCATAAATTTTCTCAGTTAACAAAATTGTGCTTTCATTTTCCGCGCGTATGTGCTATACTTCGGGTGTTTGTGCACATTGGAGGCATTGGTATGAAAAAAAAGCTTCTCTTCGCCCTGGTGCTGCTGCTCGTGGTGGCTGCACTGCCGATTTCGGCAAGCGCCGAGCTGGGGATAAAGCCCGTAGCCGACCCATGGGACGATCCGAATAATCTCATAAAAGACGGGGCAGTTTATACGGCGTATAACGAAGATGGATATATTGTCGCGTGGGAAACGCCGGAATGTGATGTAAACGGCAAGTATATGCTCATCAAAAACGACACCGAGCTGAAGGTGGAATATCGCGTTAGCTATATGGGCGATGTGCCTTGGGGGCATGTCACAGTGAAAAACGACGGCGACGAGGATTTTGCCGGCTGGGTGCTTATGAGCGATTTGCTCGGAGCCGACGGTAAGCCGGCTGCGGAAGCTCCCGTCAAGATCCCCGACCATCCGATGATAGCGGATCCTACGCCCGAACCGAGCGAGGAGCCGGAAAACCCCGAGGCAACGCCTACGCCCACTGTCCCGGTTCGCCCGGAGCAGGCGATAAACATAAGCAACACATATAATTCCGCGATAGTGTACACATCCGTTGCGATCGCGGCAGTGGCGATCGCCTTTGCGATCCTCGTCCTTGTAAAGCATAAAGCGCTGAATAAAAAGGGCGAATAATACGAACGATTTAGTACATAATAATATCTGCAAGCTCAAAACCTTAGCACTCGAACAAAAAGAGTGCTAAGGTTTACAATTTATTCACAAAAAGCACTATATTTGTTCATAATTATATGGTACTTTATATACAACAAGAAACGAGAGTTATAAATTCAAAACCGAATTTAAGCTCTCCTCAAAAAATTGGAGGTATTGATTATGTTTGAACTTACACCTTTTGGCTATCGCAGAGTAGCATCTTATAATCCTTTCCGTGAGCTGGAGGAAATGAGCCACAGCTTCTGGAACGACGCAGATGTCAGCGGTTTCCGCACCGACATCAAGAAAGTCGATGGCAACTATGTCCTCGAGGCTGAGCTGCCCGGCTTCAAGAAGGAAGATATCAACATTGATATCGACAAGGATTGCCTGACCATTTCCGCGGAGCGCAAGTCCGAGGAAAAGGAAGACAAGGGCGACAACGGTTTTGTACGCCGCGAGCGTTATTACGGATCGTTCAGCCGCAGCTTCAATATTAAAGGTATTGATACTGACGGTATCACCGCTGAGTATAACGACGGCGTCCTGACTCTGACTATGCCGGAGAAGACCCCCGAGGTTCCTGCGGCAAGACGTCTTGAGATCAAATAATCCCAAACAAATCAGATCAGATAGTTTTCTTTCATCCTCTCTCTTCCCCATAAAACAAAAAACCCGATGCTTTTGCATCGGGTTTTTTGTTGCATATATGTCCATTGTATGGTAAAGTCGTAGACATAGGAGACCACAATGTACGAAAAATAGGAGGAAAGAGATGAAAAGAAGGTTAATTGCACTGCTTCTTATTTTCGCGTTGCTGTGCCCGTTGCTGGCTGTCGGAGCTGCGGCGGATTATACTGTGTATATAACGGACACCGGCGAGAAGTATCACAATTACGGATGCAGATATCTCAGTGAATCATGCAGACCGATATCCGCAAGCTCTGCCAGAGCAATGGGATATACGCCGTGCTCGGTCTGCAATGCGCCGGTAGCAGAGCCTGAGCAAACCGGCTTTGTTGACGTTGCTCCGAATAAGTATTACTCCGAGGCCGTCGATTGGGCGGTCGAAAAGGGCATCACAAACGGCCTTGATAAGAGCCACTTTGGCCCTCAGCAGGCATGCACACGCGGCCAGATAGTGACCTTCCTCTGGCGCGCAGCCGGCGAGCCGACGGTCGATGCAGGGATGACGTTTGACGATGTGCACTATGGCGATTATTGTTATAATGCCGTTCGCTGGGCCGTCAAAAACGGCATAACCAAGGGAACGAGCAGCACAAAATTCTCGCCCCAACAGCCGTGTACGCGCGGCCAGGTGGTAACGTTCCTCTATCGTGCGGAGGGAAGCCCCGATGTCGGTAATGTCTGCCGCTTCAGCGATGTTGCTGATGATTCTTTCTGCCGCAGCGCGGTCATTTGGGCCGTCGCCAACAACATAACAAACGGCAAGACCGAAACGACCTTTGCGCCGTCGGAGATATGCAACCGCGCCCAGATAGTGACGTTCCTGTACAGATTTTATAATCAGCCTACGCCAACACCCACACCCACACCGACTCCCGCTCCCACGCCGACAACACCTGTCAGCAGCGATCACATCGTAAGCGGCAAGCTGCCGTATCCCTGCCCCGAGCCTTTGAGCTGCGTTCCCGCGCCGGAGGATGAAGCAACGCACGATAATGTTCTTGCGCTTTTGGACAACTATTGCCCGAACGGTGCGTATATCCTGCGCGCAACGGAAATTGAGGGCGACAATTTCATGACATGGATGGAAAACGAAGCCTTGCTTGATTGCATCGGAACGGCAGTGCATGAGCAGTCACATGGCTATACGTCGCATAACATGAGCTATAACGGAACGTGGGTCATGGCCTACTATACGGGCGAGGGCAAGCACATAAAGGTTCCCCAAACCGAAACATACCTAAGCGAGGAAATGGCAGCGCAGATCCCGGAGGAGCTGCGGACTTTTCGCTATGATACCTACGTCGGCAAGGGTGCAGTCGTTTCGGCCAATAAAAGAGGCATATACGGACTTATGAACGAGTTCACGGCATATTGCTGGGATACGATAACCAATAACTCAATGTATGAGTATTACCTCACGCAGGAGCTGACCGAAGAAAACTGGCTCAATTATGTTAAAATATCAAGCAGCCAGTATTATGCTTATTCGGAGTTTAAGTACTACATCCTTTCATACATGCTGTACGCAAAGGAAAATTACCCCAACATATACGAGCAGACGATGAACAACCGCGCGCTTCTTGACGCATTCAAGATAATCGAAGCCCGCTACCGCGCCGCTGTCGCGCAGTATTTTGAAAATCTCGACAGGCTGGAAGCGTACCTGAATGATAACGGTATAAGAGTTTTTCGCGACAAAGATATGTTCTATATTGGATATTTTGGCTATGGGACGTTTGAAGACAAATATTATAATCTGCTGGAAAACGCGATGAAAGCCCCGGAATACGTCCAAATGTACAATCTGATGACTAAATAAAACGAAAACGCCCGGTTCATTTGAACCGGGCGTTTTGCCGACTAAAATCGTATCATCGAGCGGTCAATGTCGCTGATTTTTCGCGCGCCGCACATGTACATTGCGTCCTTTAGCTCCGCGCGGAGTTTTTCGACGTAAGTCACGATGCCGTCGGTCCTGCCGCCGTAGTAGCTTATCAGAAACGGCCTGCATATCATAACGGCGTCCGCGCCGAGTGCAAGCGCCCGGAAGATATCCGTACCGCTGCGTATGCCGCCGTCAACGATTATTTTCACCCTGCCGCCGACGGCCTCGACGATCTCGGGCAGCACCTCGGCCGTTGCTGCGGCGCCGGCCAGAACACGTCCGCCGTGGTTTGAAACGACTATTGCCGCCGCGCCTGCGTCGGCCGCCTTTACAGCACCCTGCGCGGTCATAACACCCTTGATGATAACCGGCATTTCGGCGTACTCGCAAAGCTCGCGCAGCTGCTCGACGCTTTTTGCGCCGGCATCGGGACTGACCTTCTTAAGATGCGGAAGACCGGCCGAGTCGATGACGAGCGAAACCGCAAATGGATGCGCTGCGTTTGCAAGGTCAAGATTTGCCTTGATCGTCTCCATGCTCAGCGGATTTATCACCGGAATGGCGATGCCGCCGTGCGCTCTCGACAGCTCGCAGCCGTGAGGAAACACCCTAGCGTCGAGCCCGTCGCCGAAGCTTGACGCAATGCCGCATATCTCGGCTGCTTGCACGCAGCATTCGTTAAAGTCGCGGATATCGTCCGTTGGATTGTACTGCGCCTTGAGCGAGCCTACCGGCGCGGAGATCAGCGGCATGGAGAGTCTTTTGCCGAAAAGCTCAATGCCGGTGTCAACAGGTGCGTCGGGGTAAATTGTGTCCATATTGAGCTTAATGCCGCGCCATGCCTTCCAATTGTCGTTTGCTCCGTTTCCGGGCGCTTTCGAGCCGGGGCCGGGCATGGTGTTTGCGCATGCAAGCCCGTTGCACTCGGGGCACACCTTGCAGTTCGGGCCGATGTTCTTTTTAGCGTTTGCGAGCACTTCCGCGTAGTCCATATCAATACCTCAAAAAATTATGTAAACTTAAATATTTCTGCCGAGCAGGGCGGCACAAGTCCGTTGCGGCTGCACCCGAGCAGCGGAACAAGTCCGCTTTCGCGCAGCTTAAATTCAGCGCTGCCGCGGTTGATAACGCAGACAATGCAGTCGCTTTCCGATGAGCGGCGAATGATGAGCACATCGGGGCCGGCGGCGGAAAACTCCGCTTCTCCGCTCATCAGTGCCTCGCTGCCGTTTCGTATCTCGCCAAGCGTAGCATAAAAGTTATGTAAACCCTTGCCCGACGGCTCAAACGGAGCGCGGTTGAACGGATCGCCTGCGCCGTCAAGGCACTCCTCGTCGCCGTAGTACAGGCATGGAACGCCGGGCGTGCAGTATTGAACAACGGCGCAGAGCATTTGCAGCCTGTCTGCGCGCTTTGACTGCTCCACCGTCAGCGAAAACGCCGCCTGCCGCGCACGGTCGAGCGCTTTCAGGCTCTCGCTTGCGCCGAGGGCAGAATGCAGGCGCTCAACGTCGTGGGATGACAATAGGTTCATCAGCGCCATGTACATCGGCTTTGGATAGTTGCGCTGCTGCGAGAGAAGAAAATCGCGCAGCGCGAATGCGTCCGACTCGCCGCGCGCAAAGCTTATCGCCGCTGAGCGGAACGGATAGTTCATCACGCTGTCGAGCGCATAGCCTAAAGCGTAATTGCGGCGGTGGCCGTAGCTTACCTTGAGCACCGCGTCCTCCCAGACCTCGCCGATAATGGCACAGTCGGGCTTTTCGGCCTTTGCGGCCTCGCGTATAAGCACAAGCACATCGTCGGGAAGCTCGTCGGCAACGTCAAGCCGCCAGCCGGAAGCACCGCGCCGGAGCCACAGCTTAACTATGCTGTTCTTTGCGCGGATGATGTAATCCTGCCAGCCTGTATCCTCCTCGTTTACCTCGGGCAGATCCCTGAAATTCCACCAGCAGCGGTAATCGTCGGGGAAGGAGCGGAAGTCAAACCAGTTAAAATACGGCGAAGCCTTGCTCGCGTGCGCGCCGACGCCGCCGTAGCTGCCGAAGCGGTCAAAATAAATGCTGTCCGCGCCCGTGTGCGAGAAGACGCCGTCGTTTATGACTTCTATACCGAGCCTTTCGGCCTCGGCACAAAGGTTTACATAATCATCGACGCTGCCCAGTATCGGGTCAACGTTTTCGTAGTTTGACGTGTCGTAGCGATGGTTCGAGCGCGCCTCGACGATAGGATTCAGGTACAGCGTGCCTATGCCAAGCGCCTTGAGATATGGCAGCTTTTTCGCTATGCCCTTGAGCGTGCCGCCGTAAAAATCATCGGGGGCGTAGTTCTTCTCGCCGGGGCGCGGCTGCCATTTGACCGGCTCGGCTATGCTGCCGTGCATTTCCGGCGTTTGCCCGAGGCGGCGGTGATATTCAATGCCTGCCTGTGCAGTATCGTCGTCGGAAAAGCCGAAGCGGTCGGGAAAAATCTGATACATGATGCTGCGGCAGAATTTCTCAGGCGTTTTGAAGCCGCGCTTATACACCGTGAGGCGAAAACCCTCGCCGCCTGAGCAGACGCGCGAGCTGTGCCCGTCGTCATCGGGGCACAGAAAGTGCTCGCCGTTAATTTTGAATTTATAAAACAAAGCGGCGGGCGAGGGTGCGATAAACTGCGCTGTGAACATGTCGCCTGCGCGCCGCATGGAAAGCTCCTGCGAGAAATCATCGCCGTAAACGCAGAGCAAAGCGTCCGTAACGCCGCCGAACGAGGCGATGGAAAGCACGATCGGCTCTCCTTCCTCCACAGCGCCAAGAGGCGAGCGGAACGAGGCGTCATATGAGTCGTGGAAGGCGAGCTGACGAATTTTAAGCTCGTCGCGCAGCAGCTTGTCCAAAAATGCAGTCCTCGGCTGAAGCTCCTGAAGCGGCTCAATTTCCGCCATGCCGCAAAGCGCCTTTCCGAATGTGCGCACAAGAACGGAGATAGCCTCGTCTATGCCAAGCCCCTTGTCGTCCATGAGCAGGCGAAAAAGCTCAGCAGGGAGAAGCCGGTCCCGCGCTTCCGGCAGAAACTCATAGATCCTGCCGACAGGGTATTTAAACTGCTCGCATTTATCAGCAGCGTCAAGGACCTCGGCGGCAGAGCCGAGATACAGCCGCGCGGCTTCGGAAACCGCTTCCGCAGGCTGCCAGTGCCTGCCGTCGAACAGCACCTCGTGCTCCACTGCGCCGTAATATTTAATGTACAGCCGGCCGTCCGCCCAAAGCTCGTCGTAGCCGGAGTAGGTGTTTATCGTTTTTATCAGAGCATCCATAGATAAAGCATTGCGTATTCCTCGGAGGAACGGTCAAAGCTGAAATCGGCCTCCATTGCCTGACGCACGAGCGAGGACATGACCTCGGGATTATGGTAGCAATCGAGCGCTAAAAGCATGGCGTCCTTCATTTCGTGTGCGTTAAAATCGGCGAAAGAGAAGCCGGTGCCTTCGCCGGTAAATTTGTTGTATGGCTTCACGGAATCTTTAAGGCCGCCGGTCTCGCGCACGATAGGCAGAGTGCCGTAGCGCATTGCGATCATCTGCGAAAGGCCGCAAGGCTCAAAGCGCGAGGGCATGAGCAGAAAATCGGCTCCGGCGTAAACGCAGTGCGATAACTCTTCGTTATAGCCTATGTATGCGCACAGTCTGCCCTTGTAGCGTGCCTCGGCTTCGCGCATGAAGCTTTCGTATTCCTTGTCGCCGCTGCCGAGCATGAAAAACTGCATGTCGTTATACTGCATCAGCTCGTCGAGCATACGTTCTACAAGGTCAAAGCCCTTTTGCTCGGTCATGCGCGTGACCATTGCGAAAACGGGAACATCCTCGCGCTGCTCAAGACCGAAATCACGCTGGAGCGCAAGTTTACATAATTTCTTGCCGTTGAGCCTGCCCTTGTTGTACCGCGCCGGGAGCGCAGGATCGGTGTAGGGGTTAAAGACCTTGGTGTCGATGCCGTTTATTATGCCGGACAGCTCGTGCGACCTTGCGTCGAGAATGCCCTCAAGCCCCTCGCCGAAGTAGGCGGTTTTTATCTCATTTGCGTAGGTCGGACTGACGGTGTTTATGCGGTCTGCGAAAACGCAGCCTGCCTTGAGGAAATCGGCGCAGCCGTTTAGCTCCATGAACTCGGGGGTGTAGTATTTATCCTCAACTCCGAGAAGATCCTGAACGTAGTCAAAGCCGAATTTTCCTTGATATGCAATGTTGTGTATCGTCAAAAGCCAACGCAGAGACGACTGCATCGCGCCGCCGTACTGAGTCTTTGCGAGCATGGGCAGCATTGCCGTGTGCCAGTCGTTGCAGTGGACGATGTCGGGCCTAAATCCAAGGTTCGGTATCGCGTCGAGCACGGCGCGTGTGAAGAAAGCGTACTGCTCGCCCTCGGCCTGGCCGCCGCGATAGATCTTGTCGCCGAAGTAAAACTCGCTGTCAACAAGATAGATGCACACGCCGTCAAGCTCAAGGCGCTCTATGCCGCAGTACTGAGTGCGCCAGCCGAGGTTTACATAAAAATCGAACATGTGCTCGACCTGAGAAGCGTACTTATCCTTTATGCAGCGGTGATACGGAGTGATGACCCTTGCGTCGAAGCCGAGCTTTTTGAGCGCCTTCGGCAGCGTTCCGACAACGTCGGCAAGTCCGCCGGTTTTTGAAAGCGGTGCGCACTCGGCCGCTGCAAGCAGAATATTGGGTAGCTCCTTGCGGCCTTTTTCATTTAGAATGCTTCTGAACTGCTTTTTCATTTTCCTCAGTCATCCTTTCCGGAATGTATTCAAAATAGACAGCCGACAGCGGCGGCAGATCGATCGATGCACTGTATGGCAGATCGTCAAAGCCTGTATCGCGGCTACGCAGCGTTTTGACATTATGTAAACCTGAACCGCCGAATTTCGCATCATCGCTCGAGAGGATCTCGCGCAGCCTGCCGGGCATAGGCAGGCCGATGATGAAATTCTTATGCTCGTTTGGAATGAAGTTGCACGCGCAGATGAGATAACTGTTCTGCTCCGGCCTTGCCGAGCGCAGGAACGCGATCGAGCTGAACGCATTATCGTTCACATTGAGCCACTTAAACCCGTCCCATGAGTTATCTATCTCATAAAGCGCCGGGTATGAGCCGTATACATGATTGAGCGCTGCATAGTATTCGCGCAGCTTTTCGTGCATCGGGTAGTCAAGCAGCAGCCAGTCAAGCTCCTGCTGATAATTCCACTCGATAAACTGCCCGAACTCCGAGCCCATGAAGCACAGCTTCTTGCCCGGATGCGCAAACTGATAGCCGTACAGCGCGCGGAGAGTCGCAAACTTCTGCTCGTAGCTGCCGAACATTTTGTCAAGCATGGACTTCTTCCCGTGCACGACCTCGTCGTGCGAATAGGCGAGGATGAAGTTTTCCGAAAAAGCGTACATCATGGAAAACGTCAGCTTATCGTGGCAGCCCTTGCGGAACAGCGGATCGGTCGAGAAATAGTCGAGCGTATCGTGCATGTAGCCCATGTCCCACTTGAAGCTGAAGCCGAGTCCGCCGACGGAGGGCGGCATAGTCACCATCGGATACGCCGTTGATTCCTCTGCTATCGTGACTGCACCGGGGTAGCTTGACAAAACCGAGGTATTGAGTTTTCTAAGGAAGCTCACAGCGCCGAGGTTTATGTTGCCGCCCTCGCGATTTTTTGTGTATTCGCCATCCTTGCGGCCGTAGTTGAGATACAGCATCGAGGACACAGCGTCAACGCGGATGCCGTCAATGTGGTAGTTTTCAAAGAAAAAGCAGGCCGAGGATATGAGAAACGACTGCACCTCGGGCATTTCGTAGTCAAATATCAGCGTGCCCCACTCGGGGTGCGAGGCCATGCGCTCCTCCTTGCATTCAAAAAGGCGTGTGCCGTCAAACTCAGCAAGGCCGTGCTCATCGCGCGGAAAATGCGCCGGGACCCAGTCCATGATAACGCCGATGCCGGCATTGTGCATGACGTCGATAAACTCGGCAAACTCGTCGGGCGTTCCGTAGCGGCTCGTCGGAGCGTAGTAGCCGGTGACCTGATATCCCCACGAGCCGGGGTATGGGTACTCGGTCAGCGGAAGAAGCTCGATGTGCGTAAAGCCCATCTCTGTGCAGTATTTTGCAAGCTCGGGCGCAATGGCGGCATAGTTCACGCCGCCCTCGGGCGTTTTCCACGAGCCGAGGTGCAGCTCGTATATCGACATGGGGCTTGCAAAGCAGTTTTTCTCCGCACGGGAGCGCATAAAAACCTCGTCACGCCAAATATGAGAGCCTGTCCAAACCATGGACGCCGTATTTACTCCGGACTGTGACCACTGTGCAAAGGGATCGGATTTCCACACCGTTTTGCCGGAAGCCGTCGTTACGCAGTATTTATACAGATCGCCGCTCTTTAGCCCTTCAACAAAGCAAAACCATATGCCGCCGCGCTTTTCCATCGGCGTTTTCGCCGGATCCCAGCCGTTGAAGTCGCCGACGAGCGAAACGCTCTGAGCGTTCGGCGCCCAGACGGCAAATCGGTGCATTTTGATCTCGTCCATATATCGGCAGCCGAGCAGCAGCCACGCCTTCTGCGCGCAGCCGGTGTTGAAAAGAAAAACATCGTCTGCCGGAACATATTTATCTATAAGCTCGGAATAGTTCATATCAGCACTCCGTATGAAAAACAATACTTTATACTGTATTATAAAGCACGGCAGGGCAAATGCCAATAAGTTTTTTGCTTGCATACGGCGGCAAAACATAATAAAATACAGTCAAAACAAACATCGGAGGTGCGATATGTTTTCATTCAACCATTTTAATTTTAATGTGTTCGATCTTGAACGCAGCCTGAAGTTTTACGACGAGGCGCTCGGCCTCAAGCCTGTGCGCGAGAAAAACGCTGCCGACGGCAGCTTTAAGCTCGTCTACATTGGCGACGGCGTGACGGATTTCACCCTTGAGCTGACATGGCTGCGCGACCGCGATAAGCCGTATGACCTCGGCGAGCAGGAATTTCACCTCGCCTTTGTCGCCGACGATATGGAAAAAGCCCATGAAAAGCACGCCGCGCTCGGCTGCATATGTTATGAAAATCCCGGCATGGGCATATACTTCCTTGAAGACCCCGACGGCTACTGGATAGAGATCATACCGCCGAGAAAATGATTATGTAAACCGACCAGCCTGCCATATGCGGCAGGCTGGTTATGTTATGTCAACTCTTCGATCTCAGTGACGGACACCTCGAACGCCGTTTTCTCGACCGGCTCGCCGCCGATGAGCTTTATGTAGCGGCGGCTTTGTATCCTACCCTCGAGGGAAACCGTCGTGCCGGTGTCCCAGTAAGACGCCTCGCGCGCTTTAAGTCCCCATGTGATGCACGGCAGATAATCCGAGCGGCCGTACTTGCGGTTTACGGCGAGCATCAGGTCGCATATGTCGCGCCCCATCGGAGTAACGCGAAGGTTCGGCGGCTTGCACAGCGTTCCGGTCAGGCAGATAAGGTTGAGATCATTTTCGTCGCAAGGGAGTATTTCCTTTGCAAACACCGTTATCACAAGCTTTGCGCCCTCGCCGCTTTTGTTGTTGAATGATCTCAGCTCGCCGGTTACGCAGAGCTTCTCGGTATCGCAGGCCTCCACGGCGCTTAAAAGCTCGCTGCGCGCGACGATGTTTATTGTGTCCGTTGTGCCGGATAAGCGCGCAACATCAAGCGCGAAGGTGTAAAAGCTCTCGCCGCGTGAGGCGTGCGAAAACGCCGGAGGCGCGCTCATAACGCCTATAAGACGGGCAAAATTCGTGCATGTGTTTTCATCCATATATTCTTTCCTGTCCTTGTAAATTGTTTTTGTTAGAGTATATTAGGGACAAACGCTTGAATATGCCGCCGGAATGAAATATAATAATGCCAATACTTTTGAAAGGAATAAAAACTATGGATATAAAAGAACTGCTGGCCTACTGCGATCATACCCTGCTGCGCGTTGACTGCACCGAGGCAGAGATAAGAAAGCTCTGCGATCAGGCAATAAAATACGGCTGCGCGTCGGTCTGCATTCCGCCCTGCCACGTTCCCGGCGCAAAGCGCTATGTCGGCGACAAAATGAAGATCTGCACCGTTATCGGCTTCCCAAACGGCTATATGTCCACCGCTGCAAAGGCCTTTGAGGCTGCCGACGCCGTAGCAAACGGAGCCGACGAGATCGACATGGTCATAAACCTCTCCATGGTCAAGGACGGCTGCTGGGAGGATGTCGCCGAGGATATAAAGGCAGTGCGCCGCTCGTGTCTCGGCAAGGTGCTCAAGGTCATAATCGAGTGCTGCCTGCTCACAGATGAAGAGAAAATGCGCATGTGCACGATAGTTTCCGAGTGCGGCGCGGATTTCATAAAAACCTCCACCGGCTTCAGCAAGGGCGGAGCTACCCGTCACGATGTCGAGCTGCTGCGCCGCTGCAGTCCGGATTCGCTTCAGGTCAAGGCCGCCGGCGGCATAGCGTCGCTTGAGGATGCCGAGGACTTTATCTCTCTCGGCGCAACACGCCTGGGCACGAGCCGCATAGTGAAGCTTGCAATGGAGCTCGAGCGCGAGAGTGCCGGCACAGATACCGGCAGCGAGAATTATTGAGAAAGGGCGGTGCGCCCATGCGTAAACCGGGCAAGGGGCTCAGCATAATAGGACTTATCCTGTCGGCAGCGCTGCTGGTCGTCGGGTCATATTTCATCCTGCCGCGTTCACAGAATTGGGCAAGCATATGGAGCGTGCTCACAGGCAGCGCCGCGGCGTACTTTGCCTATTATGCGTTCCACAAAAGAGATAAAGATTGAATTATTCACGGCATTCACGGCGGAGTGCCCCTCCGCCGTGAAAAAATCCTTGACAACAGTGAAAAGTGCTGATATATTAATAGGGCTGAAAACAAAGTAGGTACGGCATCCCCGACCTCACCGAGCCGCAAAAGGCGCGCTTCGGTCAATAGCATCGCCCCGAGCGGGGCTTTGTTTGCGCGGATGCTGTCAGGCATCCGTTTTTTGCATTATGGAGGTGTTTTACAATCGCAAGCGTGAATCATGAGATCAATGAAGAGATCCTCGACAAGGAAATACGCGTTATAGGTGACGACGGCGAGCAGCTTGGAATAATGTCCGCGGAAGCCGCCATGAAAATTGCGGAGGAAAAGGAGCTTGACCTGGTCAAGATATCCCCGATGGCAAAGCCCCCCGTCTGCAAGATCATGGACTACGGCAAATACCGTTTTGAGCAGTCCAAGCGTGAAAAGGAAGCCAAGAAGAATCAGCGCGTCATGGAGGTCAAGGAGATCCGCATGTCTCCCGGCATCGGCGAGAACGACCTGAACACAAAGCTCAAGAGCGCGCTCAAGTTCCTTGCCGACGGCGACAGAGTCAAGGTCTCGATCCGCTTCCGCGGCAGAGAAATGGCGCACACTCATTTGGGTGAGGTCATCCTGCGCGACTTTGCAGCAAAGTGCGAAGAGGTTGCAAACCTTGATAAGGCGCCCAAGCTTGAAGGACGCAATATGTCCATGTTCCTGTCCCCGAAGTCTGCTGCGGCAGTCAAGAAGGCACAGAAAGAAGCCGCCAAAAAGCAGGCAGAGGCTGAGGCCGCTGCCAAGGCGGAGGAAAACAACTGATTGGTTATTACAGACAGAATTCTGATAATAGCAGCATACGGAAGGAGAAAATAACTATGCCTAAACTTAAGACCCATAGCGGTGCTAAGAAGAGATTCAATCTCACCAAGAGCGGTAAAGTAAAGCGCGCACATGCGTTCAAGAGCCATATCCTCACAAAGAAGGACACCAAGCGCTGCCGTCGTCTGCGTTCCGGCGCAATTGCCGACGTGACAAACGAGGCAACCATCAAAAAGATGATCCCTTACAAATAATTAAGGGCTGACTGTTACTGATAGGAGGAATTACAAATGGCAAGAGTTAAGGGCGCAATGATGACCCGTAAACATAGAAACAAGATCCTTGGTCTGGCAAAGGGCTACTGGGGCAACAAGTCCCGTCATTATAAGATGGCTCAGGAGCAGATGATGAAGTCCGGCCGCTACGCATATGTCGGCCGCAAGCAGAAAAAGCGCGACTTCCGTCAGCTCTGGATCACCCGTATCAGCGCAGCATGCAAGGCAAACGGCATGAACTACTCCACCTTCATGCACGGCCTGAAGCTCGCCGGCATCGATATGAACCGCAAGATGCTCTCCGAGACCGCTATCCACGATCCTGCCGCATTCACCGCACTGTGCGAGAAGGCAAAGGCGGCAAAGTAATTTAATTACGCATGAAATCAACAGCCACAGCAGAATATCTGCCGTGGCTGTTCGCTTATTTAAGCAAAAGTAAAGGCGTGACCGATAAAGTCACGCCTTTTTGAGTTATGCCGCGAGGACCTTGCCAAGCACGCGCAGTGGAAGTGCGGGAAAATGGGCACGAAAATTGTTCTTTTCGCACAAAAAGAAGACTAAAAATGCATCATATTTTACGAAAAATTAATTTACTATTGACAATTCAAATGTGTGGAGCTTAATATGTAATCAAAAAAGAGAACGTTATCATTTTTGAAAAAGAACATTCCGGGAGCATCTTTGCAGTGAGTAATGACAGGGTAACAATAGCGGATGTGGCTGAGCGTGCGGGAGTTTCTGCAGCGACTGTTGGACGTGTTGTGGGCGGCTATGGTTCGGTAAGCAACAAAACAAGAGACAAAATACTGAGCGCCATTGACGAGCTTGGCTATACACCGAATGTTGTCGCTCAGGGCTTGCGTTCACGCAGAACAAAAACCATTGCAGTTGTGATAGGCTCCATATCCAACAGCTTTTTTGCCAATATGGTCAATGCAATTGAGAATGAAGCTGAAGAATACGGCTATAACGTTATCATCTGCAATACGCATGAAGACCCGGAGCAGGAGATGAAGCAGATCGTCAACCTGCAAACACGTATGATCGACGGTATAATTCTTTCGTCATCGTGGCCGGTCGGAGACTTTGATAAGGACCGTTCGTCCGTTTATTACAGCGGAGTGCCGATAGTCATGGTCGACCGACGGGTAGAAGGGCTTGATTTTGACGTTATCGAAAGCGAGAATTTTGTTGGCAGCTATAAGACCACAAACTACCTTATTGCGCTGGGACATCGCAAGATCGGGATACTTGGCGCGGGGAATTACTCGACAGTCAATGACCGCATTGCGGGCTACCGCGAGGCGCTGACAGAACGAAAAATTGAGTTTCTGCCAAAGCGAGTACTCGTGCCGATGCGCAAGAAAAACCGCTATAATTCGGCTGAAATTGATAACTATTTTCTTTCGAATCAGGATATGACGGCTGTGATGATACTGAATAACAGCCTTGCTGAAACCGCTCTGCTGAGACTGGAAGGGTTGCCTGACTCTATACGCGACAGGCTGTCCATTATCTGCTGGGACGATGCGGGAATGAATAAGCTGCTTGGGCTTACAACCGTTCTCCAATTTCCGTCGGAAATGGGGCGTGAGACAGCTAGGCGAGTGATCGGACTTATTGAAAAACGCGACCTTGCGGGAGAAAAGAAAAACATAATAGGCACAGAGTTGATAATTCGCAGCTCATGTAAGCCTTTGTGAAAAAGCACGGAGGCTTGAAGGCTGCGTAAATCATAAGTCAAAAATGAGAACGTTCTCATTTGGCGACGAGATAACACTATGACTTGGACAAAGGAGATAATGACATGGACTTGATTATGGGAATGAACAGCGGTTCATCTTTTGACGGTATCGATGTGGTGCTGGCAGAGACGGAAATAGCTCCGGATGGCTTTCCCAGACCGCCGAAATTCATATGCGGCGGTTCTTACGAATGGCCCGACGAAGTAGCATGCATTGTTAGAGACTCTTTTGAAAACAGAGTAGATATGATCGGGCTGAATCGCCTTAACTATATCTGCGGTGCTGTTTTTGCGGAAAAAGCGGCGCAGTTCATGCATGAAAATGATATAGACCCACTGAGTGTCAAAGTTTTAGGGCTCGATACGCAGACGATATACCAGGAACAGCCTGATCATAAGGCTATTGCCGCAATGAGCGAGGCTGAAAAGGCCGACTGGCCCGGACGCTGGCTGTCGAAAAAATATCCGGCCGGCATGCAGATGGGTGACACGTCAGTTATAGCCAACTTGACCAATATTGACACTGTTACTCATTTTCGCCCTGCTGACCACACCTTCGGAGGTGCAGCCGCTCCGCTTATGCCGTATCTGGACTACGTGCTGTTCCGCGAACTGCCGCATCCAACAATGACGCTTAACATCGGCGGCATAGCCAATCTGCATGTTGCATGCTCCGACCGCAGCCGGATGCTCGGCTTTGATACCGGACCGGGCAACGTTATTTCAAATTACATGTGCCGCAAGCTATTTGGTGTTGAATATGACAGGGACGGCCTTATCGCATCCCATGGCAAGGTCAGTGAAAAAATGCTTGACTACTTCATGCATCACCCGTTCTTCGACCGTCCTGTGCCGCGTTCCGGATGGATTGCGGACTACAACGAGGAATATATAAACAGCACCATCGAACGCTTCAGCTATCTGCATAAGGAAGACATTCTTGCCACAGCCTGCGCATTTACGGCATCGGCAATAGTCAGGAGCATGTACGATAACGTCCCCGAAGAGATGATAAAGGCAACCAAAAAGCTTTACTGCTCCGGCGGCGGAGTTAGGAATCCGCAGATAATGAAAGAGATCCGCGCACGTATGCCGGAAAACATAGATGTAACTACGAGTGCCGAGATCGGCATCCCGCCTGAGTACAAGGAGGCGGTCAAGTTTGCGACCATAGCGTACTCGACCATCAACTGTGTTCCGGGTAACATTCCGGCGGCGGGCCATGCTTCGCAGTATGCGATACTCGGCAAGATCGCTCTTGCGCCGAGGCACATTGCCGGCGGTGCGCAGTTTATAAAAAAGTAAGAAACGTTTGGTCAATTCAGAGAGAGGTGAGGGCTTATCAGCAAGGTCTACGATAATGGTGTGCTGCTTGACATGCGCGGCATCGTCAAAGAATTCTCCGGAGTACGTGTTCTTAACGGCGTAAGCTTCCGGCTTAGGCGCGGCAGTGTCCACGCACTGATGGGAGAAAACGGAGCGGGCAAAAGCACACTGATGAAGATACTGTGCGGTATGTATCCCGCCACGCAGGGTGAGATAATGATAGATGGAAAGACAGTAAAAATCAGCTCGCCCATAGATGCCAAACGCCTTGGCATAGCAATGATACATCAGGAGCTCAGCGCCTTTCATGAATTGACCGTAGCGGCCAACATGTTCATGAACCGTGAATACAAGCGCGGATTCCTTCTGGATGACAAACGTATGAATCAGGCGGCGGCAGAGATACTGGCCGATCTTAACATAAGCATAGATCCGAAGCTGAAGATGAACCGGCTCAGCGTGGCGGAGATGCAGCTTGTTGAAATAGCAAAGGCTGTTTCAACAGATGCGGATATAATAATCATGGATGAGCCCACAAGCGCACTAACCGAAGCCGAGGTTGCCAACCTCTATAAAACGGTCCGTGATCTCAGAAGCCGAGGCAAAGCGATAGTCTATATTTCACATAAGATAGAGGAGATATTCGCCATTGCCGACGAGATAACGGTACTGCGTGATGGAGACTTCGTTGCTCACGACACAATTGAGGCTTTCGACCACGATAAGCTTATATCGCTCATGGTCGGACGAACGCTCAACCAGCAGTTCCATAAAACGCATCACAGCTTCGGTGATGTGCTGCTAAAGGTCGAAGATATGAGTCGAAGCGGCAAGTTCAGCTCGGTTTCATTCGAAGTTCGTGCGGGAGAAGTGCTGGGCATTTCGGGGCTGATAGGCGCCGGGCGCACAGAGGTCGTGGAGACTGTTTTCGGGCTTGATCGCGCCGATTCGGGAGATGTATATATCGCGGGTGAAAAGGTGAATATACGTTCGCCGAGAGACGCGATAAGCCATGGGCTTGCGCTGGTAAGCGAAGACAGAAAAAATGTTGGCCTTAATCTTGTCGGCAGCGTCAAGGAAAATATCACAATGGCCAATCTGGAGAAATACTGTCGGTTTGGAGTGATAAAATCCCGCGAGGAAAAGAAGGCAGGGGACGGACTTATGGATATGCTGTCCGTGAAGGCTCACAGCAGGGATACCCTTGTAAGCGCCCTTTCGGGCGGCAATCAGCAAAAGGTTATTCTTGCCCGATGGATGTCCACAAATCCCAAGGTACTCATACTTGATGAGCCGACAAAGGGCATTGACGTCGGAGCTAAGGCCGAGATATACAAGCTGATTGACGAATTTACCGCTCAGGGCGGGTGCGTAATTATGGTTTCTTCGGAAATGCCGGAAATATTGGGTATGAGCGACAGGATCGCCGTGATGCACGAGGGAGAACTGGTGGCTGTATTCGACAGAGATGAGGCAACGCAGGAAAAGCTCCTGTCTGCGGCTGCCGGACTTTGACAGAGGTGAATGCTATGAAAAAACAAAATAGAGTGATGGAGCTTCTCATTAAGTACCGCGTGTTCGTGATATTCCTGGTGCTCTTTGCGGTTATGGCTATATTTTCCGATTCTTTTCTTACGCGCGGAAATATACTGAACATGCTCAGGCAGCTGTCGATAAACGGCATTGTTGCCGTAGGTATGACGTTCGTGCTTATAACCGGTGGCATTGACCTTTCCGTCGGCTCTGTGCTTACGTTCTCGGCGATGGTCGGATGCTCGTTCATACAGACCGGCAGTCCGTATCCGGTTGCGATGGCGATTGGCATATCTCTTGTTGTCGGTCTTGGCATAGGCCTTGTAAACGGCATTCTCGTGGCTTACGGAAGAGTCCCGGCATTCATTGTGACATTGGGAACGCAGCTTGCCGCATCGGGTGCGGCGCTGCTTTTCAGAAACGGCTCGCCTATTCCCGGACTCAAAGACTCCTTTAATACGATAGGTGCCGGAAGCATTTTAGGAATACCGATGCCCATCATCATATTCTTTGTGATTATGCTTATAGGCGGCTTTCTTCTGCGCAAGACCAGCTTTGGACGCCACACATATGCTGTAGGCGGCAATCCTCTTGCTGCCAGAGCCTGCGGCATAAAGGACAGGTCCATCACGGTATGGGTATATGTAATATCCGGCCTGTGTGCGGCTATAGCGGGTATAGTTCTGGCGGCTCGTGTACGCACTGCCACTCCGCTGGCCGGAAACGGTTATGAGCTCGACGCCATAGCGGCTGCGGTGCTCGGCGGCACCAGTCTCACCGGCGGTATAGGAAACATGTGGGGCACTCTCGCCGGCGTATTGATAATAGGCCTTCTGAACAACGGTATGGACATGCTGAATATTCAGTCTTACATTCAGGATATAGTTCAGGGTGTGATTATCGTTGCGGCAGTGCTTATAGATGTGAACACGAACAAGGAATCAAAGTGATATATCCGAGCAAATGTGCCCGGTGCTAATAAGGAAAAATTAAAACTATAAGAGAAAGGAAAAAGAAAATGAAAAAAATCACTGCGTTGATCCTCTGCATCTGTATGGTGCTGACTCTGGCTGCGTGCTCGAGTACAGCCAAAGATCCAGATACCACAAAAGCTCCTACAGACGGTGCTGTAGACTACTCGTCTATGACCATCGCATGGAGTCCCGCAAATCTCTCGAATGAGCTTCAGGTAACCCTTACCGACAATATTAAGGCATCGGTAGAGGCTCTCGGTGCAAAATTCCTCAGCTCCGACCCGCAGGGAGACCCCGTAACTCAGGTAACCCAGGTCGAAAACTTCATCTCCCGCGGCGTTGACATGATCCTCATGAGCCCGAATGATGCATCGGCATGCGGTGTTGTTCTTCAGGAAGCCGTTGAAGCCGGCATCCCGATGATCATCGTAAACTGCAAGATGGATGACATGAACGGCGCACTGTGCTATGTCGGCTGTGATGACCTCACTGCGGGCGAGCTGCTCATGGAATATGCAGCCGGCCTTCTCGGCGGCAAGGGCACAATCGGAATTCTTCGCGGACCTGACGGTCTTGACGCTGCCATAAAGCGCACCACCGGTATCGACAACAAGCTCAAGGAGAATCCGGATATAAGCGTATACTCGTCTCAGGCTGCAAACTGGAAGACTGCCGAAGCGATGAGCATAGTTGAAAACTGGCTCCAGTCCACCTCTCTGGACGCTGTAGTATGCGAAAATGACGAGATGGCCATCGGTGCCGTCGAGGCTATCAAGGGCCACGGAAAGAGCCTTGACGATGTGCTCGTGTTCGGTATTGACGGAATTCCCAGCGCTTATCAGTCCATTGCAAACGGCGAGATGAAGGCTACTCTGCTTCAGGATGCCAAGGCAATAGCCGCAAAGACTGTTGAGGTCATGCAGCTCTACTTTGAGACAGGAAGTGTTGAATCCGAGTACATCATCCCATGGGTCGTTGTTGACAGCGAAAATATTAACGAGTACTACAAAGCAGGTTAATTCAATATGTTGGAGGCGGAGCCTTGTGCTCCGCCTGTGTAAAAGAGGGAGCCTTTATGAAAGCATTGGTTGTTGAAAAGCCCGGTACGCTCAGCGTCAGAGACGTTGCTGAGCCACCAATGGGCGAATACGAAGCGCGCTGCGAGATGCTCTACGGAGCTACCTGTACCGCTACGGATCTTGCCGTGATCGACGGACGCGTCGGATGGGAAAAGCTTGAGTACCCGCTCATACTTGGTCATGAGAGCGTTGGCAGAGTTGTTGAAGTCGGCAGCAAGGTACGCAACTACAGGGTAGGAGACCTTGTTGCACGTGTATATACCCGAGAAACTGACGGATTGAAGCTGGCTTGGGGCGGTATGGCCGAATTCGGCCTTGCACTGGACTGGAAAGCCATGTGGGCGGACGGTGTTCCGCGTGAGAAGTGGGATTATTTCCGTGTAAATCAAGTGATACCGGAGGGAATAATCAGTCCGATGGATGCCACAATGATAATAACCTGGAGAGAGAACCTGTCATGGGTCAACCGCATGGGCGTAAAGCCGGGCGAACGAGTGATCGTTGTCGGCTCGGGAGGAAACGGTATGTCCATTGCGGCCTGCGCTGCCGTAAAGGGGGCGTCCGTAACCGTGGTTGGCAATGCCTCGCGCCGTGAGGCCACGCTCAGCACTGGAATAGAGGAATTTTTGGACTACAAGGATAAAGAAGCCTTGACGTCCTTCATTGAGAAAAACCGCCGCGGCATTGATTGTATCATCGATGCTACAGGCAAGAAGGAGACTCTCACCCCGTATATGCCGACTTTGCGCGAAGGCGGAACTGCTGCGCTTTACGGTATGAGCGATTTCACCAGCTATACGATAGGACCGACCGGCGGACCGAAATATTTCCGCTTTTTTAATTCCTATGCGGGTATTTACGATGAGGCGGAGACTCATGATGAGGTGATAGACCTTATTAGAGCCGGTAAGCTGAACGCTTCCGCATGGATAGACCATGAGCACATATTCACATGGGATAACGCTGCTGAGGCATATGAACATGTAAGAAACAAGAAAGCAGTCAAAGCTGTTATCAAGCTCTCACGATAAGGAGGCAAGTCAATGGAAATCAGAAAATGCGGACGAACCGATCTGATGCTTTCGCGGCTCTCTCTGGGCTGCCTATATCTTTCGGACATGGGCACGGGTGCTTTTGAGGACTCCAGAGAGTCGACTTACTATGCACTGGACAAGGGGATAAACTTTATTGACACCGCGCCAAGCTACGGAAACAGCGAAATGATGCTCGGCCATGTACTGCGCGGCTACAGCGGTAAAACGCCTATGATCTCGACCAAGATCGGCATGCCGCCTCCGTTCAATCCCCAGTCAAGGCAGGCGATCCTCGATTCCGTCGAAAAGAGTATGAGCGACATCGGCTGCGATGTTATAGATCTGCTCTATATTCATGAGCCCGAACGCGCCGGACAGATGCGCTGGTTTCATGACTATAACCTCTATGACGGACCGGTCATGGAAGCTCTCGAGGAAATGAAGCAGCGCGGCTGGGTCAAGTGGACCGGTGTTGGCGGTACAACGGCCCATGAGATGGCAAAGGTCATCGATACCGGTGTGTTTGATGTTGTCCAGACCGCTTTCAATTACAGCCTGCTCTGGCAGGAGGCACGTTATGAGATATTCCCCACGGCAAAAAAACATGATATGGGCATAATCTGTTCAGCTCCTCTTCAGCAGGGTTCGCTGGCCGTGCGGCGTGATGAGCTGATAGAAAACGGAGCGCCATGGATAAGCAAGCCGCGCCGTGAGCAGTTCAAGGCTCTGTACAGCTTTCTTGATGAGATCGGCATGAGCATAGTTGAGCTTTCACTGCGCTTCGTGCTCTCAAACCCTGACATCGACTGTGTGCTCGTCGGAGCAAAAAATCTAAAAGAGATCACGGAGACTGTTGCTTACTCGGAAAAAGGCCCTCTCAGCGAGGATATACTCAAGCGCATTGAGGAAATATATATGATGGTGCCGTTCCGCCCTACCTTGGAGCCCATTATCCTTCCGTGGGGAGATACTCGCCCGGATATCGGCTGGATCGTCTAACGGATCTGATGGATATGAAATCAAGGCGGCAGGCCGGACTGCCATATATCTGCGATTCATCCATGCTTGAGGAGCAGAATGAATGCAGAAAAAAGCTTTCACTCTTCAATGAATGTCCGTTTGACGAAACAGAACGTTTGCAGCAGATTCTGAAAAGCATTTTCGGCTCTGTCGGTGCAAACGCATGGGTGAACGCTCCGTTCAGATGTGACTACGGCTACAATATCAGCATCGGCAATAATTTTATATGTAACTATAACTGTGTCATGCTCGATGTTGCCCCGATAAGTATAGGCGATAATGTTCAGATAGCGCCTAACGTTACCATAAGCACAGCCGGCCATCCCGTGCATCCCGAGACTCGCTCAACGCAATATGAGTATGGGCGCCCTATCTGCATAGGAAATGACGTGTGGTTGGGAGCAGGAGTCATCATAAACCCCGGAGTAACGATCGGAGACGGTGCGGTTATAGGCTCGGGTAGCGTTGTTACGCGGGATATACCGCCTATGACGATAGCTGCGGGTATACCATGCCGCGTGATAAGACAGATAACTGAAGAGGACAGGCTCAAATACTATAAGGACGAGTTGTTTGACATTGATCCGTTTAAAAATTGAATAATGTAGAATAATTGCAGTAAAAAAACGCCGCATTATGTGAAAACCTGTCTTCACATAATGCGGCGTCTTTGCAGCCTTATGCCGCGAGGACCTTGCCGAGCACGCGCAGCGGCAGAGCGGGGGAGATGCGTATATCCGGGTATGCAGGGTTCAGCGAATGCAGCGCAAGATAGCCGTCGCCGGCGACGAGCTGCTTTAGATACGCGCAGCCGTCGTAGAGGAAAATGCCGATCTCCCCGGTCATGAGGCTGTGCTGCTGGCTGACCCAAACGGTCTGCCCGTCGTGAAAGCGCGGCTCCATGCTGTCGCCTGCTACGCGCACGCCGAAGTTGGCTCCGTCCGGGACCTCGGGGCCGACCTCGGTCATATCATAGTCCTCGCTGTCAAGAAACTGCCCGGTGCCTGCCGAGACGGCCAGCGAATACAGCGGCAGCATGCGCGTTTTGACAGGCTCCGGCTGCAAACCGTATCGCCCACTGTCGCGCAGAAGCTCGATATAGTCAAGCGCTTTTTTCCTGCCGACGGTGTTCAGGCCGGCGAGCAGCCCGTCGCGGCTTCCGCCGTCGAATGTGCCTGAAATATCGTCTATCTCAAGCGCGCGGCACAGAGCGAGAAACTGCCTGGCATTCGGAAGAGTGCTCCCCGTTTCCCACTTTGATATTGCCTGATTTGTGACCTCTATGCCGTCGATAGCAAGAGCCGAGGCAAGCTCGGCTTGCGAAAAGCCAAGCTCACGGCGCTTTGAATTTAAAATTTCGCCAATACTTTTGCTCATTGCGTGTCTCCTTTTGTGCTTTGACTACAGTATATAGTATATCTCCGCAAAAGGCAAGTAAAATATCCGATAAAGATAAAAATCCCTGTTTACATATCCAAAAACGCGATATATAATAGCTTCACTATCTTAAACGGAGATGCGGCATATGGACAGAGTGATACTTCATTCGGATATAAATTCGTGCTACGCGAGCGTCGAGCGGCTGTATAAGCCCGAGCTTGAGGGAAAGCCCTTTGCGGTTTGCGGCTCGCAGGAAATGCGCCACGGCATAGTGCTTGCAAAGGATGAAACGGCAAAACGCGCCGGGGTAAAGACCGGCATGGCTATATGGCAGGCGCGGCAGCTGTGCCCCGAGCTTGAAGTCGTTGAGCCGCACTTTGAGCGATACGCGAAATATTCCGCGATGGTGCGCGAGATATATGCCGAGTATACAGACCTGTGCGAGCCGTTCGGCATAGACGAGAGCTGGCTTGATATAACAAACTGCCTTGCCTGTCCCGACCCCGTGAAAACGGCCGACGAGATACGCCGTCGTGTGCGCGCGGAAACCGGGCTTACAGTTAGCGTGGGCGTTTCGTGGAACAAGGTGCTCGCAAAGCTCGGCTCGGACTATAAAAAACCTGACGCTGTGACTGTTATAGACAGGGAACACTTTAAAAGCATGGTCTGGGGGCTTCCTGCTTCGGATATGCTCATGGTCGGGCGCAGTACTCGGCGCGAGCTTGCGCGCATGGGCATACAGACGATAGGAGAGATAGCGCGCACAGATCCGGAGCTTCTGCGCGCACGATTCGGCAAGGGCGGCATATCGCTCTGGCGGTATGCGAACGGTATGGACGATTCGCGTGTGCGCAGGGCAGGAGAGGAAGAGCCGCCGCAGTCTGTAGGCAACAGCGTCACCCTCGCGCGCAACATCGAAAACGAGTGTCAGGCGCGTCAAACCATGCTGCTGCTTGCCGAAAGCGTTGCTTCGCGCCTGCGCAGGCAAAATCTGCGCTGCCGCACGGTCGAGGTCGCGCTGCGCTCAGAGCAGCTTCAGTGGAAAACGCACCGGATGCGCCTGAGATACGCAACGGATATTACCTCCGAGCTTGCAGAGCACGGCATGGAACTTGTTCGCCAAAGCCACAGCTTCTCGTCGCCGCTGCACAGCATGGGGCTGCGCGGCCTTGAGCTTGTGCATGCCGACGAGGATGAGCAAATGGACATGTTCGCAGATTATGTAAACTTAAATAAGCAGCGCAGCATCGACGCGGCTATGGATAAGATCCGCAGCAAATACGGCTCCGGCAGTATCCGGCGCGCATGCCTCCTCGGCGAGCCGACAGCGGAAAACATCGCCTTTTGCTCGCTGCCGGATTGAAAAACCATCAGCACCGCTTTAGTTCAGCCTAAAGCGGTGCTGATGGTTGAGTTTATTTATCGTTTTCGCTGCGGAATACCGACGAGATAATATATCTCGGACGCCCTTGACATTCGGTGTAGATCTTCGCGATATACAGTCCTATAATTCCAAGACTCATCATTATTATACTGAATCCGAACAACAAAATTATAATGACCGTTGTAAAACCGCTCAGGGCATAACCTGCGAATTTTTGATAGAGAGCGATCACTCCCAAGACTATGGAAACGATGAACATGACATAGCCGAGGATGGTCACTATCTGCATGGGGAAGCTGGAAAACGATGTAATGTTTGTTATGGCGTATTTGAAAAGAGCCTTTGTGCTCCATTTTGACTGACCGGCAGCACGTTCCCGAACCGAGTACGAAACGGTGGCCTTTTTAAAGCCGACCCAGAATGAGAGCGCACGGAAAAATACATTGCGCTCCTTCATTTGGTTTAGGGTGTCAACTACCTTGCGATCGAGAAGCTTGAAGTCGGATGAATCGGCCATGTCAAAACCGGTCATTTTGCTGATGATACCGTAAAATGTGTTAGCCATGAAGCGATGCGCAGCACTTTCACTGCCACGATCGTCCTTGACGCCCTCAACTACCTCATAGCCCTCCTGCCAAAGTCTGTACATTTCGACTATCTTCTCCGGTGGGTGCTGAAGATCACAGTCAATAATAACGCAGCAATCTCCGGAGGCTTTCTCAAGACCGGCGAACATTGCGGCCTCCTTGCCGAAATTTCGGCTGAAATTCACTCCGACAACATTTTCGTTCTTTTCGGCTGCATGGCATATCTGCGCCCATGTGCTGTCCTTCGAGCCGTCGTTTATAAATAGCAGCTCATACGGGATGTTCTCCTGCTGCATAAGCTGAGAGATCGCCTGTTCGGCTAATGGGACCATTTGCTCTTCGTTGTATGCCGGAACAATAATTGACAGCATATTTTACCTCCGTACGGTATCAGTCTGAAAACTTAACGACAATGACACCGTTTATCGTTTTTATAGAACCGGCGTTTGGATAACACGGCATTTCTTCAAATTCATCGGTCTGCTTTATCTGCTCTTCGGTGTCTGCATCAACATAGTCATACCGCGAAGCAAGAACATTGTACAAAAGATGCTTTCGCGTGTATATGTTTGCGACGGAATTCCCGGTGAACACACCGGTCATGCCGGGGGTGGCAGGAACATTGCTGTCCATATTGATCTTGCCGATGAGCGCTACGGGCGTTGAGGATGAAAAATCGTCCTGTAATTCGATCTTTGCAGTGAGCTTTGTCATAAACGCATAAACATTCTTATAGGTCATATCCATGTAGAAATATGCGCGATTATCGATCAGAACAAATTCGTAGGCACAGGCGAGCTGAGTCAAAAGCAGAGCCAATGTCAGCGCGAGCGACACAAAGCCGGAACGGGATTTAAGGATCCCGCTGAAGCATATCCTCTCCGAAATAACAGCCGGGAAAATGAGCGGCAGCAGCATAGGATAAACCATAACAAGGTGAACCGTGAATTCACCGGCCATAACATAAACAAGATCGCAGGCAAGTGGGATAAGTGCGACTAATATGATAATTTCAATAATAGCGGAAAAGCTTTTATAAAGCCTGCGCTGAAAAATGATGGCAAGCGCCGCAACGGCCGAAAAGAGGAAAGCTGCCGCTGCGATATACTTGAAAAAGCTGTGGAATACAGCAGAGCGATAGAAATAAAAGAAATTTTTGTATGCTGCGGATATGCGATCTATAAGCTGGCTGAATGTGACTATGCCCATCGAGCTGATGCCCTGATAATCAATAAGCTCAACGTTGTTGACCTTCAGGCATATCTGAAGAATAACGAAGTACAGGATCATGCCGAAGGCAAGGCCGGCTGCGTATTTCAACCCGACTGTAATAAATTCCTTGAAGCTCGAAAAACGCGAATCTATTACATCAACAAGCATGGAAAAAACCAGCAGCGCGGCGGTAAGCGGAAAATATGACTGATATATACCCATCGACAGGGCAACAGCCACTCCGCCGAGGGCGATGGCCGGCCACTTCTTCCGCTGAATGATGTGTGCAGATACAACCGACAGCAGCAGTGCGAGCAAGTATGAGCCAGAGCAGAACATATAAGCGTAGGTTGAAGTGACGGTGGGGAAAGAGACAATGCAGGCGGATATGAGCAAAGCCGGCAAAAAGCGGCTCACGCGCAGTATTCGCATTATCAAAACGGCGGCAGCTGCAAAGTACAACGCACCGAGCACTGCGTTCAGCCACGGACTGTTGGTAAATCCGCTGATGCCCTGCGTAAAATACAGAAGCCACCGGCCCGACGAAAGAAGATTGGCGCCGTGGTAAAGATAGGCTATGTCGTCATGGTTTATGAATTTGTTCGTAAACATATACATATGAACCATGAAGGTCAGCACAAAGGTGCTTGAAAAAACGAATATGTCAAGTTTTTTTATGCTGCGCCTGCACAAGCCGGCGATACAATCAACAGTGTTTCTGTTTAAACAGCTCTGCTCCGTTTTTCTCTCTTCCAAAAGCTAAACACCTCTCTTTAAGATATTACGAAAAAATCAATGACACAATGTTACTAAAATTATAACCAGAGCAGAAGCCGTGTCAAGTATTTTCACGATTGATAATACCTGCATCCGAAACCGAGCATATGTCATTGCGAGCCTGCATCATGGTAAAAAACATAATTATGTAAACCTTCATTTCATTTTCGATCGTGTATTTGTGCAGAAGGCGCGAGGCCTTAAAATTTTTTGCTTTATACCTCATTGAAAGCTAAGCGGCAAAATGTTATTATAAGCAAAAAATATCGGAGTGTGTGATATGACCGAAAAGCTTTATTATATCGACAGCCACATGAAAGCCTTTACGGCGACGGTTACCTCATGCGAGAAAAACGGCGACCGATTTGAGGTCACGCTCGACCGCACGGCGTTTTTTCCCGAGGGCGGCGGTCAGCTCGGCGACAGCGGAGTGATAGGCGGCGTTCGAGTATTTGATACGCATGAGAAAAACGGAGAGATCAAACATTATGTAAACCAAGCTCTGGAGACAGGCAAGACCTACGACTGCGCAATTGACTGGGAAACTCGCTTTCGCAGAATGCAAAATCATTCCGGCGAGCATATTGTGTCGGGGCTTGTGCATAAGAAATATGGGTACAACAATGTCGGCTTCCACATGGGCAGCGACGTTGTGACGATAGATTTTGACGGCGAGCTTTCGTGGGAACAGCTGCTGGAGATCGAGCGCGAGGCAAACCGCGCCGTCGCGGCAAACTACAAGGTTACGGCGACGTTTCCTGCGGAGGATGTGCTGAAAACGCTCGAGTACCGCAGTAAGCTTGAACTGACGGAAAACGTGCGCATCGTCGAGATAGAAAACACCGACATCTGCGCCTGCTGTGCGCCGCATGTCAGCTCAACCGCCGAGGTCGGCACCGTGCGCATACTCACAGCCGAGCGCCGCAGACGCGGTGGAGACGGCGTGCGCATAACGATGCTTTGCGGCCTGGACGCATTCGACCATGAGGTCATAACAGATTCGAACAACGCGGAGATATCCATGCTCCTGTCGGCAAAGCGAACAGAGACAGCAGCTGCCGTGCGCAGACTTATAAGCGAGAACGAAAAGCTCAAGGCGCGTGCAGCGGAGCTCAGCCGTGAGCTCGCGCGGATAAAAGCCGAGGCTATAGAGCCGACGGAGGGGAACATCTGCCTGTTCGATAATGTCCTGGACGAGCCGGCGCTCAGGACGCTCGTGAACGAAACTGTGAAAAAATGCTCCGGCCTTGCGGCGGTATTCTCAGGGGACGACGAAACAGGCTACAGATACATTATCGGAAGCCGCAATGCGGATCTCAGGAAAGCGGCAAAAAGTATAAATTCCGGCATCTCGGGACGGGGCGGAGGCAGCCCGGAAATGATACAGGGTAGCTGCACAGCGTGTTCATTAACTATTCAAAATTTTTTGACTAACTTCACGGTTTAGACACGATATACATAAATGTATAACAAAAAAAGGACAAAACACGGGCAAAATTTTGATTTATCCGACGAAAGACAATTGACAAGAATATGACAGTTTGTTAAAATAAATGAGTACATAAGGGGCAGTATATGCCCCTGAAAAGCTCAGCAAAATATTTTTTATGGGGGGTTATCCGTGAGAGACCTTAAGCATCTGATTTATTTTGAGAATCTGCTTCAGGAAGCCAACAACGAGTTGGTCCAGCAGGCAAAGGCAGAGGGCAAATTCGCCATCGGCTATACCTGCTACTTCATGCCCGAAGTACTTCTCGACCTGCCCGGCTGCTTCTCGGTTCGTCTGAGAGCACCGCGCTGCAGCTCGCCTGACATCGCGACCTACTACATGTCCGCCCGCGTATGTCATTATGGCCGCAGTCTTTTCGAGCGCGCACTCGAAGGCGGCTTCAACTTCCTCGACGCACAGATGGCGACCGAGACCTGCACCGTCACCTGCCGCTTCCAGGAGCACATTAAGCCCAAGCATCTTGACTCCGTCAAGGACATGAACGTCATCCAGAACGACAAGTTCTTCTGCGAGTTCACCGACGTTCCCTTTAAAAACACCGAGAACGACTATGAATACTTCCGCGATCAGCTCAGGGCTCATGTTCTGACCACGCTGCATGACAATCTCGGAATCGATGTTTCCGATAAGGCGCTCAAGGAAGCCATCAAGCAGCACAATGAGGTCTGCAAGCTCATAAACGAGATAGGCGATTACCGCAAGCTTGATAATCCGACCATCACCGGCTATGAGTTCCATGTCATCCAGCTCGTATCGCTGGTATGCCCGAAGTATCTCATCCTTCCCTACCTGCGCGAGACAGCGAAGGAAATGAAGACCCGTAAGCCCGACGAAAAGTGGCCGTTCCGCTGCAAGGTAGTGCTCGCGGGAAGCGAGAACGATGACCCCGACTTCACCAAGCTTGTTGAAAGCTGCGGCGCAGAGGTCGTTTGCGACCGTTACTGCTACGGCGCAGTCGAGTCCCGTCAGCCCATCGTCGTCGAAAAGGGCGAGGATCCCCTCTATGCTATCGCAAAGCATTATCTTAAGACCTCCAACTGCCCGCGCTTCATGCCTCAGGATGAAATGCGTGCAAGAAAGCAGCGTCTGGCAGACCTCGTCAAGGAATACAACGCAGACGGCATCATTGTTTGCTCCAACAAGTTCTGCGAGTATTGGAGCTATGAGCGCGTTGTTGATACTGTCGTCCTCAAGCGCGACTTCGGTATCCCTGTATGCTCGATCGAGAAGGAGTACATAAACACCGCATCCGGTCAGCTCCGTACCCGCTTCCAGGCATTCGTTGAATCTGTCGAGATCAAGAAGATTCAGGAGGGCAAGTAATTATGGATTTTAAGAAAGCATTAAAGGATTTTTGGTATGGCAAGCCCCATACCGCAGAAGAAGGCGGACGCCGCCTCGGTGAAAACTACCTTCCGAAGACCGGTATTTACAAGCATAGAGAGTGGCGCGGCGTAAAGGACACCTTCTACTACTTCAATTATATTTGGCTGTACAACTACATCCACATGGTAATGGACGTAATGAAGTACGGCGGCCTTATCAACTTTGCAAAGGGCGTATGGCGCTACCGTTGGGTAGGCCAGACCTATCTGCCCGTTCTGCACTGGTTTGACCGCGGCATGGAAGGCATGCGCGGCGAGGCTCTGCGCGGCTCCGCATGGCATTATCGCGCAATGGTCAATGCGACCATCTATCAGTTCATGAGCATGTTCAATGCCGATACCAGACTCCACGGCGGAAAGAAGAACGATGCATGGTATCACACCATGGCAATGAAGGAAACCGTATGGGGCGGTATGTTCTACGGCTGGCGCGACAAGTTTAAGGCAGTTGCTCTGGAAATGATCCCGTACTTCGTAACCTGCCACGTTAACTCTCACACCGTCCACAACTACATCGACGCAGTTCAGTCCATCGGCCTGCCCGGCGACCCCTGCCCGATGTGCCAGGCTGAGTCCGGCCTCTACGTCCTTGACGATATTCCCGATTACAGTCCGTTCATGATAACCTGCAACGAGGCCTGCGACGGCTCCGTCGGTACCGCTATTCTTCAGGACTGGTTCAACGACAAGCCTTTGTTTGCTCTGCAGATGCCCATGATATTTGACGATCCCCTCGCAAACAAGTTTGTCCAGAAGGATATCGAGAAGTGCTGGAAGTTCATCGAAGACCAGACTGGTGTTCCCATGAACTTTGACCTCATGTGCGAGTACCTTGAGCGTCAGAACGAGCTTCAGAAGTTCGAGTGGGAGAAGTGGGAGGTTGCTGCAAAGACCGATTCCTACCCCATCAACGGCGTTGCACAGGCACTGTACCGTATCTATCAGTCCCAGATGGGCGATCTTCCTATCTGGCACGAGGTAGACGGCCATGTCCGTAAAATTATGGAGCGCGCCGTCCGCAATAAGACAAATACCTTCCCCAACACCCGCCACAGAGTCATCGCATGGTCCTGCGCACCTCTGTACTACTCCAACTGGTGCACTTGGGCTTACAACACCTGGGGCCTGAATGTTATCATCAACATGGACTCTCTCATGTTCGATATGACCATCCGCACCGACAGCTACGAGAACATGCTCGAGGATGTCGCACAGTACCACATGTGGGCTCCGATGCGCCGTATGGCAGTCGGCGGCATGCACCATATCTTTGAGCTGTGGGATTACATGGAGCGTTTCAACTGCGACATGGTCGCAATGTACGATCAGCTCCAGTGCAAGGGTATGCAGGGCGTCCACGGCCTGTTCGAGGATGAGTTCCGCGACAGGAATATCCCCGCATTCTGGATTCCTCACGCACTGCCCGACAGCCGCACTGTTTCCCGTGCCGAGATCCGTCGTCTCGTAAACGACTACATGACCACAGTTATGCACGAAGAGCCTCTGGATCCTTCTCTCCTCGAGCTCGACGACGACATGACATGGTAATAGGGAGGAGCAGAGAATATGAAAAAGTTTGTAAAGAAAGCACTTTGCCTCGGCGGCATCGGCTATGCAGCATTGTTCGCAGTATTTTTCTTTGACCTCGACGGTAAGCTTCTGTTCAACGTAGTTGAGCCCTTCCTGAAGAATCACTACGACAATATGGAGCGCAAGGATATGCTCAAGACACCGTACGACATGGATAAGTTCCCCGACTACAAGTACGACGAAGCCTGATCTTAGCAACAAGTAAAACCATTGCCGACTCCCCGATAACGGGGGGTTGGCATAACAACGACTATAATAGTTAATTAAATATTTATTGGAGGCAACACTAATGAAATATTTTGGCGGTTGTGACGTAGGCTCGACCTACACAAAGGCAGTTATTCTCGACGAGAACGGCAAGATGGTAGCAGATACCACCATCCGTAGCAAGATCAATTCCGAAGCATCTGCAGTAGCAGCAATGGCAGAAGTCTGCGAGAAGGCAGGCCTGAAGAGCTCGAAGGATCTGGAGTACCTCATCGGTACCGGTTACGGCCGTAACAAGGTTCCTTTCGCAGACGAGAACATCTCCGAGATAAGCTGCCACGCAATGGGCGTACACGTCACCGATCCTTCCGTCAAGGCGATCATCGATATCGGCGGTCAGGACGTAAAGGGCATCTCCGTTGACACCGATGGCACCGTAAAGAACTTCGCAATGAACGATAAGTGCGCAGCAGGTACCGGCCGCTTCTTCGAGGCAATGGCACGCTCCTTTGAGATGAGCCTCCCCGAATTCTCGAAGCTGGCACTGACCGCAAAGAACGTCATCCCCATCACCGCACAGTGCACCGTTTTCGCAGAGTCCGAGGTCATCACTCTGGTCGGCGAAGGCAAGCCCATGGATGAGATCGCAGCAGGCGTAGAGATGGCAGTTGCAAAGCGCTGCTTTGTTATGGCAAAGAAGGCCGGCGCAACCGACAGCATCACCCTGACCGGCGGCTGTGCAAAGAACGACGGCCTGAAGGAAGCAATCGAGCACGTGCTGAAGCTGAAGGTCGTAAACCTGAAGACCGACCCGCAGCTGATGGGCGCACTCGGCGCAGCAGAGTATGCTCGCCAGAAGGGTCTTGCAAAGGCGAAATAAAGCTTAAAATAGTCTTTACTGCGGTATCTCGACAATAGACATTGTACTGAGTTTTAGTGCCTCGCGTTCAATAGGACGAATGTCCTTTGGCCGATGGACTGCAACAGGTATATGTTCGGTTGGCAATATCGCAAACTGCATAAGCATTAAAGGGCAGCCGTTTGGCTGCCTTTTTTGCATGTGAATATTGATTTACCTACGGGATTGGTGGTATAATAATCATGAGGTGAAATATATGATATCAACTAAAGGACGCTATGCAATACGCATACTGCTCGACCTTGCCGAGCACAACAACGGCAGCTACATTCCCATGAAGGAGGTCGCCGCCCGACAGGAGATATCTCTAAAATACATTGAGAAGATCATGCCGTCACTCAAGTCTTCCGGGCTTATTGACAGCGTTCACGGCATCGGTGGCGGCTACAGGCTCACAAGGCCGCCGGAGCAGTACACCCTGTGGGAGATACTAAAGCTTGCGGAGGGCGATCTCGCGCCCGTTTCCTGCCTTCAGGATAACGCACCGGTCTGCCACCGCGCGGCCGAATGCCGCACACTGTCGGTCTGGCAGGGATACTACGACCTGACCCGTGAATATTTTTCCGGAATAACGCTTGCTGACCTTATGAACGCGCAGCGCGGCGGAGATTACGTCATCTGACGATCTCTCCGCCGCCGAGTACGGTATTGCCGTCGTATAAAACGGCGGCCTGGCCGGGCGTTACTGCGCGCTGAGGCGAGTCAAACTGTATTGTAATGCTGCCGTCTTTGTGGGCAATCGCCGTTGCGGGCTGCCGATAGCGGATCTTTGCGGTGCAGCGGATCGGTTCGGCCGGAGTCTCGCCGCTGATCCAGTTGAAGCCGCGAACCTCGGCTGTGGACGAGTACAGCTCGTCGCTGCCGCCAAGCGTAACCGTGCTGTTTTCGGCGTCGATGCTGCACACATACCTGCGCTCGGGGAGTGACAAACCGAGCCACGGTGCTGCCCGACGGTATAATGCGTTATGCCGCGGTGAGTGCCGATAACCTTGCCGGAAGCGTCGATGAAATTGCCGCACGGCGCTTTGATGCCTGCCAGCCGCTCTATTGCGGCGGCGTAGTCGCCGTCGGGGACAAAGCAGATATCCTGACTGTCCGGCTTATGTGCGCTCGAAAGCCCGGCTGTGTCGGCGATAGCTCGCGTATCGGTCTTGTGCAGAGAACCGAGAGGGAAGAGCGCGTGCGCAAGCTGCTCCTGAGTGAGCATGTATAGAACATAGCTCTGATCTTTTGATTTATCCAGCGCCTTTTTGAGCCGGTATTTTTCGCCGTCAAACTCAATGCGCGCATAGTGGCCGGTGGCAATTTTGTCGCAGCCGAGAAGCTTTGCACGCTCAAACAGCTTATCGAATTTCATATACCGATTGCAGTCGATGCACGGATTTGGCGTTTGCCCCCGGAGATAACAGGAGGCAAATTTTTTGATGACCTTTTCGTGAAAATCGTCCTTGAAGTTGAACACATAGTAGCGCATTCCTAGCGAAAACGCGACGCTGCGCGCATCCTCAACATCGTCGAGACTACAGCATGTACGGCCTCGCGGCAGACCGGCGTCGCAGTTATCGTATAGCTTCATTGTACAGCCGATGCACTCGTATCCCTCGTCGCACAAAAGCTTTGCGGCGACGCTGGAATCAACGCCGCCGCTCATTGCTATCAATACTTTCATCATTCCGCCCATGTTGCCGCAGGGGTCGCGCGCATCGCAAGTATGGTTCGGCTTATCAGCTCGTCAAGGCTCCAACCGAGCATATCTGCGCCACGCTCGATGACCTCGCGCGAGCAGCCGGCCGCAAAGTTTGCGCTTTTGTATTTCTTCTTAACGGATTTGAGCTCCAGATCGTCCACGCTCTTTGACGGGCGCATGATGGCAACAGCGCCTATCAGACCTGTGAGCTCATCCGTAGCATACAGGACCTTTTCCATAAGATGCTCGGGTTTTATATCGACTGTGATCGCATAGCCGTGGCTTGCCGTTGCATGGATTATTGACTCGTCAAGTCCCTCTTCGCGCATCAGCTCTTGGCTTTTAATGCAGTGCTGATCCGGATACTGCTCAAAATCAAGGTCGTGCAGCAGACCGACAACGCCCCAGAAATCTGCCTCGTCCGCATAGCCAAGCTCCTTTGCGAAGTATTCCATAACGCCGGACACGATAAGCCCGTGCTTAATGTGGAACGGATCGGAGTTATACTTTTTCAGCAGCTCAAGCGCCTGTTCTTTGTTCGGAATCATGGGAAAAGCCTCCTGTGCTATTTGTGATAATTAGTCGGCAAACAGCGGGGTGGAAAGATAGCGGTCGCCGGTATCGGGGAGAAGAACAACGATCGTCTTGCCCTCGTTCTCGGGACGCTTTGCAAGCTCGATGGCAGCCCATACGGCAGCGCCTGAGGAAATACCGACCAGAACGCCTTCGCTCTTGCCGATCTCCTTGCCGGTTGTGAATGCGTCGTCGTTTTCGACGGGGATTATTTCGTCATAGATCTTGGTGTCCAAAACGTCGGGAACAAAGCCAGCGCCGATACCCTGGATCTTGTGAGAACCTGCAACGCCGGTGGAGAGAACTGCGGAGCTCTTCGGCTCGACTGCAACGACCTTGACCTCGGGCTTCTTGGACTTGAGATACTGGCCGACGCCGGTCACGGTGCCGCCTGTGCCTACGCCTGCAACGAAGATATCAACATTGCCGTCGGTGTCTGCGAAGATCTCGTGTCCGGTGGTCTCAAAATGTGCTTTCGGGTTTGCGGCGTTAACAAACTGGCCGGGGATGAAGCTGTTGGGGATCTCCTTTGCGAGCTCATCGGCCTTCGCGATGGCGCCCTTCATGCCCTTTGCACCCTCGGTGAGCACAAGCTCTGCGCCGTATGCCTTCATAAGCTGGCGACGCTCAACGCTCATAGTCTCGGGCATTACTATGATTATGCGATAGCCTCTTGCCGCAGCTACGGATGCAAGACCGATGCCGGTATTGCCGCTGGTCGGCTCAATGATAACGGAATCGGCATTGAGAAGCCCCTTGGCCTCTGCGTCGTCGATCATTGCCTTTGCGATCCTGTCCTTAACGGAGCCGGCCGGGTTGAAGTACTCAAGCTTTGCGAGTATCTTGGCTTTCAGGTCATGCTTCTTTTCAATGTGGGTAAGCTCAAGCAGAGGAGTGGAACCAATAAGCTGATCAGCGGAAGTGTATATTTTAGACATGATATTATCTCCTTAAAATTAAATAGTAAGAATGAAATTGGTGTGTGTTTTATTGAAGTGGGTTAGCCGTTTTCACAGACCCGACATCGGAAGACAATATATGCTGCCATATTGATTACCTCGGTTCGAATAAATACTACTAACTTAGTAGGTTGGTAGTATTATAAGTCTGCGTTTTGCATTTGTCAATAGCTTTGCGAAAAAAGTTGAAAAAAGAAGTTGTAAAAAACGCACAAAATAGCAAGAACGTAAATGGCAATTATGACGAATGAATATTAACCGCTTGATATTATTAAGAATACTACTTATTATTACAAGTGACGGCATCAGTTAAAGCAAGCTGTACTTGCTGATGTATAAGGAAAAATACGGAGGAAATATGAAAAAGAGATTATTAAGCTGGCTGCTCGTGCTGGTAATGGTTATGAGCATAGCACCAATGAGCGCCCTTGCGGCTGAAAATAATGAACCTGCATGGGAACAGTATGTAATGAGCGCCGTTGACTATGAACATGCCCGGTTTTCTTTTGCGGCAGTGTTCGGCAAGAGCGTTAATATCACAAAGACCGGCATTGACCTTTATAACAGCACCGGGAAACTCACTTATTCTGCTAAGGATGATGTGAACATATCATCATCGCGGATTAAGATCGATTACACCGTGCCGTATAGGGGAAAGACCCTGATGACGGCCGAGCTTTATGTAGTTGCCGATGGCGAAAAATATGTGTATAGCTTTGAGTTTAATATGATCCACATTCATGATACGGGTGATAAGATCATTGAACCTACATGCACCGAAAAAGGGTATACGCTGCATGGATGCACCTGTGACACTTCCGCATATAAAGATACCTACACTCCTGCCCTCGGCCATGAGTTTGTTGATGGCAAATGCACACGCTGCGGCATTGATGTACTCGATGCGTTTACGGATGTGAAGAGGGACTCGTATTGCGCCGACGCGGTGCAGTGGGCGGTGGCAAACGGCATAACAAAGGGTACGGACACGACGCATTTTTCGCCGAACGCGACCTGCACGCGCGGTCAGGTGGTGACCTTCCTCTGGCGCGCCGCCGGTGAGCCGACCGTCAGCGGAAACGTCGGATTTGTTGACGTGGCGCCCGGCTCTTACTGCTACGAGGCCGTCAAATGGGCAGTCGCAAACGGCATAACCAAGGGAACCGACGCAACGCACTTCTCCCCGAACGCGACCTGCACTCGCGGCCAGGTGGTGACCTTCCTCTGGCGCGCCGCCGGTGAGCCGGTTGTCAGTGGAAACGTCGGATTTGTTGACGTGGCGCCCGGCTCTTACTGCTACGAGGCCGTCAAATGGGCAGTCGCAAACGGCATAACCAAGGGAACCGACGCAACGCACTTCTCCCCGAACGCGACCTGCACGCGCGGTCAGGTCGTAACATTCCTGTACAGAGCACAGTAAGCGCAAAGAATACAAACGCACCGCACGAAATTCGTGCGGTGCGTTTTCTTATCAAATTTCAATGTTTATCAGCTGTGCATGAGACCGGCGGTTTTTGCCTTGCTGTCATTAAAGCGCTTCAGGAATGGCTTGAAGGCCGTGTGCAGCAGGATGCCTGCCGGGATCGCGATAGCCGCCATGAGCAGCAGAACGAGGATACATTTGAAATAGGTGCCGTTGTAGCTGCCTGCGATAGTTTCGCGCATTGCGTTCATCGAGTACTTAAACGGCATCACACCGTAAAGCACCTGGAAGAACTTCGGCAGCATCTCGACGGGGTAAGTGCCGCCGGAGCCTGCGACCTGAATGACAAGTACGATGATCGAGAACGCCTCGCCGACATTGCCGAAGGCGAACACGAAGCCGTAGTTTACAAGCGTTGCGACAAGGCTCGCGAGCGCCGCGGCAAGCCAGAACAGGAACGGGTTATAGCACTGGATGCCGATGTAGAAGAGGTTGCCGAGCACGGTTATGAGCGCCGTGAGCTGGCCGATCGCGAAGAAAACGAAGTATCGGCCGAAGTAGGCTTCCGTGGTCGTGAGCGTGGGGAATTCCGAACGGCGCTTGATGTGCGGATGCATGAGGCTGACGCTCAGCAGCGCGCTTGCCCAGATGGCCAGAACGGTGTAGAACGGCGCCATGCCGGAGCCGAAGTTTTCGAGCGCGTATACCCTGACGACCTCGAGGTTAGCCGGGGAGGAGAGGTATTCAACAAGGCTGCTGACGTCGTTTTGCATGAGGTCGAGGATATTTGAAACGCTCTCGGACGAGCGCAGCTCGTTAACGTTTGCCTGAACGTTCGTGACAAGCTCAAGCATGGTGTTCATGACCTCGCGAGTGCCGTTTATGCTCTGCGTGCAGGAGCCGAGGGCAGAGGTGAACTGCTGCAGCGTGAGCGCCTGACTGTTGACGTCACCCTGGATCTGCGCGATAAGTGAATCGAGGTTATCCAGCGACGACTGGAGCGTTGTCATGGAGTTAATGAGGTTGCTGTCAATATTGGTCTGCTGAAGAATATCGTCAAAGCGGATGACGCTTTCGTGCAGCTGTTTGTTTACGTCGTAGTACAGATCGTCGAGGATCTCGCCCTCGTACTCGTTTATGCCGCCCTCGCCGTAGAGTGCGTCCCAGTCGATATACGAGCTGCCGGCACCGGCCGGGTCGCCGCCGGTCGCCTCGTCAAGGCGCTCAATGGTGTTGCGCAGCTGCTCGGAGCTGTTTCGAATGGCGTCGGCCGAGTAGATGACATCCTCCTTGCTGGTCGCGAGGCGATCCTGCATGTTGGATATGCTCTTGCGGCTGTTGTTGAGCATATTCACGACGTCGGGCAGGAGATTGCTGGTCATCGTCGTTACGTTCAGCGCCGACTGCGTGACCGCTGCCATGGAGTCCATGATGGAAACATAGGTGCGCAGGTCGGTTTTTATATCCTCAAGCTGCTCGTCCAGACCGTCCAGCGACAGAGAAGCGTCGCTGCCGATGCCGGAGAACACGGAGGTGAAGTTTGAAAGCTCGTCAACGATGGAGGCGAGGAAAATGCTGTTTACCTCGTTCTTGACGATGCTCTGAGCGCGGTCGGTAACACGGGAAGCAACGGCGTTCATCTTCTGGTTATCGTAGTAGATGATCTCGGGGGTTTCAAACTCGCCGTCGGTAAAGCCGAGCAGAGAATCACTGAAATCGGCCGGGATGACGAGACCAGCGTAGTAATCGCCGCTGTACAGGCCATCCTGCACCGCCTGCTCGGAATCGACAAACTGCCAGTTGATCTGGTTGTTGCCTTTGAGCTTTTCTATAATGATGTTGCCGACATTGAGGTCAAGTCCGACAAACGTTGTGCCCTCGTCCTCGCTCGCAACGGCGATGGTGAGGTTCTTCGTCGAATCTGGGGTGTACGGATCCCAATTCGAGATGATGTTGAACCATGCATACAGGCACGGGATCAGAGCCAGACCGAAGACGCAGACGATCGCAACAACGCTCTTACTCAGACGCTTAATATCCGAGCGAATGATGGCTAAGACGTTTGAAGTTTTGTCTTTTAATTTGTTCATCGCATTACTCAGCTTTCGTAGAGTGTTATTCGTCCTTGCCGGTCGGTGCTTCTTCATAGTTGTCATACTCGAAGCTTCCGGCTTTATCGTCGTTTTCCGGCGAGCGGCTGCGTATTGACTCGCGTATCGCCTCGGCTCTCGGATCGGAGCCGGCGGCGCTTTCGGCGATCTTCGGCTGTTCGCTGCCGCTTTGTTCGACCCGTGTTATCATTTTTCTTAGCGTATAGTCCTGATACTCAATAACGATGAGGATTGCGGCTATGATAAACATTGAGACTATCCACAAAACGAGGAAGATCGTTTTTGAGCTGTTGGTGAAAAACAGCATTACGAGGAAGATTGTCGGAACGATCAGCAGACTGCGCAGCGCCATTTTCATGCGCCTGACGTTGTTGTCGTGCATCTGCCGCAGGCACGCCATCAGCTCGTTATACTTTTTTTCGTACTGAGTATCCATAATGATTGCTCCTGTAGTTTTTACATCATTTCCGTCTTGTCAAGCTGCTCGTTCATGTACTTGTTTATGCCGCCGAGCGGGCGCTTTGCGAATATGCCGATGAGCAGGCCGATAACGAAGAACAGCATAAGCTGCAATATGTATATCAGATACTGGTTCTGATACAGACCGGCTATCGCCTCGCGCATTGCGTTTATCGCGTAGGGGAAGGGGAAGAACAGGTAGACCTGCTGGAAGAAGTTCGGCAGCAGCTCGATGGGGTATGAGCCGCCGGAGCCGGCTATCTGAATGATAAGTATGACGACGATCAGCGCTCTGCCGATGTTGCCGAAGGCAACGGCAAAGGCGTATGCCAGCATCGAGCACGCCATCGAGGTGAATACGCCCGACAGCAGAAGCAGACCGGGATGCACACAGTCAACGCCCAGAATGATGAGGTTGCCGAGCATGGTTATAAGCGCCTGAACCTGGCTGAGCACGAAAAACAGCAGGTAACGTCCGAAGAAGCGCTGCTTTTCTGTAGCCTCGGGAACGGGGATGGGCGCGTCGCACTTGAGTATCGCGTTGAGTATGACGCAGCCGACCCAGATAGCGAGCATGGAGTAGAACGGCGTCATTGCCGCGCCGTAGGACTCAACGGGGTATACGGACTTCGATACCATGGAAACGGGGCTTGAGAGGAACGAGCCGATGCTCTCGGGATCGACATTCAGGAAGTCGAATACGTTCTGAAGCGTGCCGTTTTCGGGATTGCCGTCGAGCATTTCAATGAAATCATCGATCCTGCCGCTGTAGGAGGTGATCAGATCCTTGACCTGAATAAGGGCGTTGTTGACTGCGCCGAAGGTGTTGCCAAGCTCTTTGACGATGGGCGTTGTCTTGCCGAGAATGCCGTTGAGGTCAAGCAGCAGGGCGGATACCTCGCCCAGACTGTCCTGAAGATTGTTGAGCATCGTGTCGAGCATGGGGTAAACGTTCTCGGTGAGGGTAACGCGGACGGTGCCGAGAGCGTCGCTTATAAGCTGCAGATCGCGGATAAGGTCGATGTCGCGGTTTCCGCTGAGAATATCGTCGAGGATAGCGCCGGCGTCCTTTGCGTCGCTCTGCGCGCTGTCAATGGCGCCGGTAACGCCGGAGGTGTCGCTTCCGCTTGCGGTTCCGACAGCCTCGGCCGTTGCGCCGAGTGCGGTGATCTCCTGCTCAACGACTCTGGTGTCGCTCTGCGCGGCGAGGAGTGCCTCCTGGCGCACCTCGGGATCGGAGGTGCTCTGTGCCTTGGAGAGGTTTGCCTGAATGCTCTGGATACGCTCGTTGGTGTCTTCCTTCATGAAGCCGACGAGCGACTCCATCGACTGCTGAGTCTGCGTTGCGTCGTTGAGATCCTCGTAGTCATAGCCGGTGACGGCCTTGTAAACTGCCGGAACCGCGACGGTCTCATAGTCGGTTTTCACGGCTTCGATAGCGCTCTTGTTGTGCGCTGCGAGAACTCTTGTCTGCTGTGCGTCGTTAAGGCCGCCGTTGAGGCCAAGCTTATCGCGCAGCTGAGTGATCTTGTCGGTGAGCTTGTTGAGCGCAGTGAGTGCGTCCTCGACCTCGGTGTTTGTAAGTCCCGAGTGGGTGAGGTAGTCGATAAGCTCCTTGTACTGAGCTTCAAGCTCCGCAAGAGCCGCCTTTGCGGCTTCAGCATCCTCGGTGCCGCCGTTATAGAGCCTGTCGAGCTTGTATATTGCCTCGTTGACAGAGTCCTGCAGCTCTGTGAGCATGCGGTTGACCTCGTCGTTTATAAGCGCAAGATCCTTCTTTGTGTCTTCGATATATACTATCTGCTTTGAAATGTTCACTCTCTCGTTGCCGATGAGGTAAATTGAATAGTTCAGAGTATTATTCGTGCGCTGGAGAGTGTCGATAAGCGAGTTGTTCGCGGAAATAAACTGATCGATTGTGCCGCTGTAGCTTATGAGATTGTCATTTATCTTCTTGAGCGTGTTCTTGAGCATCTCGGCAGAGGAGCTGCCCTGCACGTCGGAGGAGAAGGAGTTGAGCTTGTCAAACAGCGTTTCGACGACCGTGGAAATGTACTTTTCGTTTACGATCTTCTTGACCTTATCGCCGGCGGCCTCGACGACCTTGACTGCAATGGCGTTGGTCTTTTCATTCTGATAGAACTTGATCGTGGGGTTGTACATATCCGTAGTCAGGAAGTTGTACATATTATATGTAAAGTCGGGCTCGATGATAATTGCTGCGTAATATTTGCCTGCATAGAGATCCTTGACCGCCTTGTCGGCATCGTCGAGAAACACAAAGCCGAAGTTTTCGTCATCCTTGATCTCGTCAATAAGAGCTTTGCCCATGTTTACGATGTTGCCGTCGGAATCCATATAGTCCTTATCGTTTGAAACAACGGCTATGGAAACATCCTTGGTTTTCCCATACGGATCCCAGAACGCATAGATGTTGAACCATGCGTACAGGGCCGGCAGTATAAGGATCGCCAGGATGATGAGGAAGGCGAAGAAGTTCTTATAAAGCGCCCTCAGATCATGTTTGAAAATCCTGAAAATATTACGCATATCGGACAATACTCCTGTCAAACTTAAGAGTAGTATAATACGAAGATGAGCCGAAAACGGCTGCAAATTGTCGATTACAAAACGGTAACGATTTAGATACAAGGGTATTGTACAAGTAATTAAAATAATTGTCAAGTAGACATAACCACATAAATACATAAAATTTTTGCATGATTGTGGTCAGTAAAAATCACGACACAACATCTTGTATGTACAAAGATTTTAGCAGGAATTACATGCTCCGAGCGGGAATATAACGGCGCATTGCGGCAATGATAAGTAACGGGTCAAGAAACCGTACCCAATACAGAAAAGGAGATGTAAAAGCTATGTCTAACAATTCCAGCAATCATCTTGTTGTCCCTGCTGCACGCGAGGCAATGGAGAAGTTCAAAATGGAAGCTGCAAACGAGGTCGGAGTAAATCTCAAGAACGGCTATAACGGCGATATCACCGCTCGCCAGGCCGGCTCCGTCGGCGGCCAGATGGTCAAGAAGATGATTCAGGCATACGAAAACGGCCTTAAGTAATCCGAAGAGAGCAAAAGAAAAAGCGATGCCTGCATTTTGCAGGCATCGTTTTCTACATTATTAAAATATGACGTCAGTCGCGGTATTCAAACTCAAGATTATAGATGCTAACTGTGTCACCGTCCTGAATACCCATATCCTCCATGCGCTGATAAACTCCGTTATCGCGCAGGACGCGGTCGAAGTACATCATACTCTCGTTGTCCGAGAAGTTGACCGATGACATAAGGCGCTGGAGCCAGCCGCCCTCGACGACCCACACGTCGTCATACTTTTCGATCATAAGATCCTCGGACGTGTCGATCACGGGTTCGGGCGGTACATAGTCGGCCTCGAAGCGGATGACCGGGGGAAGCTCGCTGAGCATCTCGGAGGCCATATTCACAAGCTCGTGCGTTCCGCTGTGAGTTGCGGCGCTCATCTCGAAAAACTCATAGCCGAGAGCCTCGACATGCGCTTTCAGCCGCTCGATATTCTCGCGGTCGTCGCCGCAGAGGTCGCATTTGTTCGCGGCCACTATCTGCTTGCGCTCGGAAAGCTCGGCGGAGTATTCCTTAAGCTCCGCGTTTATGGCGTCGAAATCCGCAACGGGATCGCGCCCCTCGGAGCCTGAAACGTCAACAAGATGTATCAGCAGACGGCAGCGGTCGATGTGGCGCAGAAAATCGTGGCCGAGACCGGCGCCCTCGGAAGCGCCCTCGATTATGCCGGGGATATCGGCCATTACAAACGAGCGTCCCTCATCGACGTACACAACGCCGAGGTTCGGGAACAGTGTTGTAAAGTGGTAGTTTGCGATCTTCGGGTGCGCCTTGCTGACGACCGAGAGAAGGGTGGATTTGCCGACGTTCGGGAAGCCGACGAGACCCACATCGGCAAGAAGCTTAAGCTCAAGCGTTATATCGTGCGCCTCGCCGGGGAGACCCGGCTTTGCAAAACGGGGGACCTGCCTTGTCGGAGTGGCAAAATGTTTGTTGCCCCAGCCGCCCTTGCCGCCGCGAGCCGCAACAAAGTCCTTGCCGTCCGACATGTCGTGCATTATGCCGCCGGTCTCGGTATCGCGCACGAGGGTGCCGCGCGGAACGCGGATATACAGACTGTCGCCGTCCTTACCCGAGCAGCGCTTGCCCTGACCGTCCGCGCCGTTTCCGGCGACGTACTTGCGCTTGTATCTGAAGTCCATCAGCGTGGACATGTTATCGTCAACGACGAAAACGATATCGCCGCCGCGGCCGCCGTCGCCGCCGTCGGGACCGCCGGCCGCAACGTACTTTTCGCGATGGAACGCGACCGCGCCGTTGCCGCCGTTGCCGGCCTTTATTGTTATTCGTGCTTTATCAACAAAAGAGGTAGCCATATTTCACCTCGCAAAATTCAAAAATAATATTCATCTAATGCGGCTTCTTCAAACCGATACGGCTGCCCGAAGCAATATGGCATTAAATGAAATGCCGGACGATTTTCGTCCGGCATCGTCATGTTAATTTACTGAGCGATCTCTTCGTAAACAGAAACCTGCTTGCGATCCTTATCCTTGCGCTCGAACTTTACCTTGCCGTCTACGAGAGCGAACAGGGTGTCGTCCTTACCCTTACCAACGTTGGTGCCGGGATGGATCTTAGTTCCGCGCTGTCTGACGAGGATATTGCCGGCCAGGACGAACTGACCGTCTGCTCTTTTAGCTCCAAGACGCTTAGACTCACTGTCGCGGCCGTTCTTGGTAGAACCCATACCTTTTTTATGTGCCATTAAGGTTACACCTCCATTATCAGTAGTAGCGGGGAAAATTATGCGTTGATGGTTTCGATCTGAACCTTGGTGTAGGGCTGTCTGTGACCTTGCGTTCTGCGATAACCCTTTTTGGGCTTCATCTTGTAAACGCGAACCTTCTTGCCCTTGCCGTTCTTTACGACATTTGCGGAAACGGTAGCGCCGTCGATAACAGGAGCGCCGAAAACGGTGTTTTCGCCGTCGATAACTGCGAGGACCTTGTCAAACTTGACTGTCTCGCCGGCTTCAACGTCAAGCTTCTCAACGAAGATAACGTCGCCCTCTGCCACGCGGTACTGCTTGCCGCCGGTCATGATGATAGCATGCTTCATAAACTAACAATCCTTTCTTCAGGTCTCGCTCTCATGGGTGCCGGACACATCCGGACTTCCGACCCATTCAATGCGGCTCGAATAGCATATCACGACAGCCTTGAATTGTCAATGTTTTTCTCGCTTTTTTGCGGTAAATTTAATGCCGATATTGCAAAACACGAACGAACATGAGATAATATAATGTAATAGAGATTATAGAAATGAGGATACCCGAGTGCTGAAAAAACTGCTTTCACGAACCGCGATAACGGCGGTCATAATTCTTGTGCAGATCGTGTGGATAGTTGCGCTGCTGCTCAGGCTCAGCGATGCTCTGCCGGTGATGAACTATGTTCTCCGCATTTTGAGTCTTGTTGCCGTTCTGCATGTTATTAAAAACGATATGGATCCGTCATATAAGGTCAGCTGGGTGCTGTTTATAGCGCTTCTTCCGCTGTTCGGAGGACTTATGTACGTCCTGTTCGGCAACAAGCGCCCGACAAGGTTTATACGGGATAAACTCAATGTTCAGCTTGAGGAAACGCAGCGATACTATACTTTACGTTCGTCGGATGTCGAGGAGATCGACGATGATGACGCACGAGGGCTGTTTAAATATCTTGAGTCCTACAGCGGCTACAGAGCCTGCCGCGATACGAAGACCGAGTATTTCCCTGTCGGCGAGGACATGTTCGCAAGACTCATCCCGGAGCTTGAAAAGGCGGAAGAATTCATTTTCCTTGAGTATTTTATCATAAACTCGGGACATATGTGGGACTCTGTACTCGACGTGCTGCGGCGCAAGGTCGCGCAGGGTGTTGATGTACGCGTTATATACGACGATGTCGGCTGTGCCGACTATCTTCCGGCTAATTATTGTCAGACATTGCGCAGCTATGGCATAAAGGCGATGGTGTTCAATAAATTCGTGCCCGTCGTCAGCGTTGTTATGAATAATCGTGATCACCGCAAAATAACGGTCATCGACGGAAAGGTCGGATTTATCGGTGGCATAAATATTAGCGATGAATATATCAACAAAAAAGAACGCTTCGGTCACTGGAAGGACACCGGACTTATGTTCAAAGGACCGGGCGTTGAAAACCTGACGATCATGTTTCTTGAAATGTGGAATGCATTCGAGGAAAAAGAGGGCGGCTACAGAGATTTTGTGCCCGCAGAATATGAGGAGAAAGGCGGAGAAGGGGACGGATACATCCTCAGCTTTTCCGACAGTCCCCTTGACGATGAAAACGCCAGCGAAAACGTGTATGCCGACATTCTCTACAATGCAAACGACTATGTTTATATCACAACGCCGTATCTGGCCATCGACAGCAGCCTGCAAAACGCGCTGTGCCTTGCGGCAAAGCGCGGCGTTGACGTGCGGCTTATTACCCCGGGAATACCGGATAAGAAAATGGTATACCGCCTGACGCGGTCTTACTATGCCTCGCTTATCCGCGCCGGAGTGAAGATTTATGAATACACGCCTGGCTTTGTCCACGCAAAGAGCTATGTTGCCGATGATAAGATTGGCGTCGTCGGCACGATAAACATGGACTACCGCAGTCTGTATCTGCACTTTGAGTGCGGAACGCTCATGTATGACAGCCCGGCGGTCATTGACCTGCGAAACGACGATCTTGCAACTATGGAAAAATGCCGCAGGATCGAGCTTTCCGACTGCCGCACAAGCTTCTTCGGCGAGCTTATTGACCGTGTATTGAGAGTCATTGCACCACTGCTGTGAAGATAGAAAAACTGCCGCCTCCAAATAACGGAGGCGACAGTAATTTTTCCTTTTTAGCCGACTATGTCGCGCGTGTCGCGTGCGATAACGAGTTCTTCGTTGGTGGGGATAACGAAAACCTTGACCTTGGAGTCGGGGGTGGAGATCATGATATCCTCGCCGCGCTTGGAGTTTGCCTCGTCGTCGATGGTGACGCCCAGATAGCCGAAGTATTCGGAGATGGCCTTGCGGGCGCTCTTGGAGTTCTCGCCGACGCCTGCGGTGAATACGATGGCGTCAACGCCGTTCATTGCCGCAACATAGGAGCCTGTGACCTTTGCAACCCAGTAGTGGAACATGTCCAGAGCGAGCTGTGCGCGCTCGTTGCCCTCGGCGGCTGCGTTGTCAAGATCGCGGAAGTCGGAGGAAACGCCCGAAACGCCCAGAACGCCGGACTTCTTGTTGAGTATATTGAGCATCTCGTCAATGCTGATGCCGTACTTGTTCATTATGAACTGGATAACGCCTGCGTCCAGATCGCCGCAGCGTGTGCCCATGGGCAGACCGACCAGGGGAGTGAAGCCCATGGAGGTATCAACGCACTTGCCTCCGTCGATAGCTGCTATGGAGCTGCCGTTGCCCATATGGCAGGAGATGATCTTCAGCTCTTCGATGGGCTTGCCCATCAGCTCTGCGCAGCGGCCGGAAACATAGCGATGAGAGGTGCCGTGGAAGCCGTAGCGACGGATGCCGTCATTTTTGTAGTACTCATATGGAACGGCGTACATGTAAGCCTTGCCGGGCATGGTCTGGTGGAAAGCGGTGTCGAACACTGCAACCATGGGAACATCTCCCATAACGTCGCGGCAGGCGTTGATGCCGATGATGTTTGCGGGGTTATGCAGGGGAGCGAAGGGAGTACACTCCTTGAGCGCTTCCATAACAGCGTCATCGATGCGCACGGATGAAGCAAACTTCTCGCCGCCGTGAACGACGCGGTGGCCGACAGCGTCGATCTCCTTCATGGAGGCTACAACGCCGTACTCGGCGCTGGTAAGCTTGTCGATAACAGCGGCAATCGCCTCGGCATGGGTGGGCATTGCAACATCCTCATCAAATACGGGCTTGCCGCCTACCAGGGGGCTGTGCTTAAGGTGACCGTCGAGGCCGATACGCTCGCAAAGGCCCTTAGCCATTACAGACTCGGTCTCCATGTCGATGAGCTGGTACTTCAGGGAAGAACTGCCTGCGTTGATTACAAGAATTTTCATTCCGATATTCCTTTCTTATTGTAAAAATCACAAAAAAATTGTATCATAAGAATATACCTAACATATTTTAATACATTCTGCACAAAAATCAAGTAATTTTTGAAAGGAACGAATGATTTGAGCGTAATTGGCATAGTAGGAGAGTATAATCCCATGCATTATGGTCATTTGCACCATATTGCGGAGACAAAAAGGCTAATGGGTGAGGACTGCCCTGTGGTGTGTGCGATGTCGGGCGATTTTATACAGCGCGGCGAGGCGGCGGTGTACTCAAAATTTGCGCGCGCCGAAGCAGCCGTTATGAGCGGCGTTGACCTTGTGCTCGAGCTTCCCCTGCCTTGGGTGCTGTCCTCGGCAGAGGGCTTTGCACGCGGAGCGGTCGGACTCCTGGGTGCAACCGGCGTTGTCACGCACCTGAGCTTCGGCAGCGAGTGCGGCGAGATAGAGATACTCGAAACGATAGCCGAAACGCTTATCGATCCGCTCATCGGAGCCGATATCCGGGCAGAGCTGCAAAACGATGCAGGCATACCATTTGCCGCCGCGCGGCAGAGAGCGGTAGCAAAGCGGCTCGGCGAAATGTCGAGCCAGCTTGAAACACCGAATAACATCCTTGCGATCGAGTATATAAAGGCGGTATACAATCTCGGCCTGAACATGAAGCCTGTCACAATTCAGCGCTTTGGCTCCGGTCATGACCAGATGTCCGGAGAGGGATACAAGTCAGCTGCAGAGATCCGCCGCATGATGATAAGCGGCAGGGATATCGCAGCTGTCCTGCCCGAGAGCGCATACGCCGTTTACAAGCGCGAGGAAAAGCTCGGACGCGGCCCGGTCGTGCCGGAAAGCCTCGAGAGCGCCGTGATATCGCGTCTGCGCATGCTGCCAGATGAAGCGTATGAAAGACTGCCGGACGCGGGCGAGGGACTGCATAACCGTGTGGCAAAGGCCGCGAGGGAGGAGTGCTCTGTAGACGCGATCCTTGCCGCCGGAAAAAGTAAGCGCTATGCTCTCAGCCGCATACGCAGAATGGTGATGTGTGCCGCCCTCGGTATAAGCGCCGATATGGCTGACGAAACGCCGCCGTATGCGCGCGTGCTGGCAGCATCTGTGCGCGGATGTGAGCTTCTGCACAATATGCGGCAAACGGCGCGCATACCTATAATAATAAAGCCGGCCGACGTCAAAAACTGCGGGGATGATTGCAGAAAGCTCTTTGAGCTTGGCAGCGGCGCGCATGACCTTTACGTTCTCGGCTATGCGGCGCGAGGGGAGCGCCGCGGCGGCTCGGATTGGCGCACAAGCCCTAAAATCATTGCTGAAAACGGCTGAAGTGCGCCATATTCAAAACATAGCAATAATAATATTAATAAAATATTCAAAAAACAGTTGCATTTTGGCTTTTCGTAGTTTATAATGCTCACTATCAACATAAAGACAAATGTTCGCGTCGCGCGGACACGGAGAAAGTTGAAAGTTGAGAAGAATTTATTAGGAGGAAAACTCAATGAAGAAGTTTTTAGCACTCGTTCTTGCGATGCTCATGGTGTTCTCGCTGTGCGCATGCGGCAACGGCGGCGACAGCGGCGAGAAGGTCGTCAAGATAGGCGTGTTTGAGCCTCTGACCGGCGACAGCGCAGCAGGCGGCAAGCAGGAAGTTCTGGGTATGCAGTATGCAAACTCCAAGGTTCCCACGGTTGAGATCGGCGGCGAGACCTACAAGGTCGAGCTTGTTTACGCCGATAACGAAACCAAGGCCGACAAGGCTGTTTCCGCAGCGTCCAACCTGGTTGCACAGGGTGTTTCCATAGTTCTCGGCACATACGGTTCACGTCAGGCAATAGCAGCTTCCGAGACCTTTAAAGAGGCCGGCATACCCGCACTGGGCGTAACCTGCACCAATCCTCAGATCACCGAGGGCAACAGCCACTACTTCCGCATCTGCTTCACCGACCCGTTCCAGGGTCCCGTTCTTGCAAGCCTTGCAAAGGATGAGTTTAACGCCGATAAGGTCTACTGCCTGAGCGAAAACGGCGACGACTACGGCGCAGGTCTTGTCAACTACTTCAAGGAGAAGGCAAACGAGCTCGGCATTGAAGTCATCGAGGACGTATTCCCCTCCCAGAACGCTGACTTCACCTCTTACATGAACAACGCCAAGAAGGAAGGCGTTAAGGCGATCTTTGCTCCCGTTTCCATTTCCTACGCACAGCTTATCATCGACCAGGCAACCGCACAGGGCGTCAACGTCCCCATCCTCGGTTCCGATACATGGGATACCAACACCATCTTTGAGGTTGCAAAGGGCAAGGATATCGACATCTATGTTTCCACCTTCTATCAGGAAGGTGCAAACCCCGAATTTGAAAAGGGCATCAAGGAGTGGATCAATGCCGATTCCAAGAATCTTGAAAACAACGGCGGCAACGACATGCTTTCCGCAGTTACCGTCATGGGCTATGACGCATACATGGTAGCTCTTGAGGCTATCAAGGCGGCAGGCTCGACAGATCCCGCAGCAGTTATGGCAGCTCTTCCCGGCGTTACCTATGAAGGCATAAGCGGTCACATTGAATTTAATGAGACCGGCGATGCAAACCGTGACAGCGCTTACATCAAGTCCGTCAATACCGAGACCGGTGCTTGGGACTTCGTTAAGGTTCAGAAAGCTTCCTGATGCTGTGTTGCCGATAAGCGGCAATGTACATAATCTGTAAAAACAGTGTGGTGGGGATGCAAAAGCGTCCCCACCATATGCCGTTTTATTAAGCGGCACTGAATTCCTCGCAAATCAAGGCAGGAGCGCATAAATTTGCTCCGGATAAATATGCGGAGCGGATCTATGCGTTCCCGAAAGAGAGATAGGATGGTCCTCAGATGATCGATTTTTTACATAACAATTTTGGTTATCTGCTGTCGGGCATATCCGTGGGCGGTCAGTATGCCCTCATAGCCATCGGCTACACGATGGTTTACGGCATACTCAGACTTATAAACTTTGCTCACGGCGATGTTTTTATGGTAGCAGGTCTTATTATGGTTTACGCGATAGCCGGCGGCTTGCCGATGTGGCTGTCGATAATCCTTGTGCTTGTTCTTACTGTCGTTCTCGGCGTCGTTATCGAGCGAGTTGCTTATAAGCCGCTGAGATCCTCACCGCGTATGTCTGTCATGATTTCCGCGATAGGCGTGTCGTATCTTCTGCAAAACTGCGCACTGTACTTCACCGGCGGTCTGCCGCGTTCATATCCGGTCATTCCGTTTCTGACAAAGTCGGTTAAGATCTGGGGCGCGACGACCAAGATGGTAACTGTTGTCACACCTATACTGACGATACTGCTTGTTATTGTGCTTGTACTTCTTATTAAGTACACCAAGATCGGTATGGCAATGCGCGCCGTTTCCAAGGATTTCGAAACCAGTCAGCTCATGGGTATAAAGATTAATTCGGTTATATCCTTTACCTTTGTCATCGGCTGCTTCCTCGCGGCTGTCGGCTCTATGCTGTATTTTTCAAACTACACATCGGTCATCCCCACATCGGGAGCAATGCCCGGCCTGAAGGCGTTCGTTGCGGCTGTCTTCGGCGGCATCGGCTCTATCCCCGGCGCTGTCATCGGTGCGTTTATAATCGGTATCTGCGAGAATATAATCAGGTCCTTCGGTCAGGACTGGACGGTGTTCTCCGATGCGTTCACGTTTGTTCTTCTGATAGTTGTCCTCCTCGTCAAGCCCACCGGCATCTTCGGCGAGAAGGCAACGGATAAGGTGTGAGGTGACGGTAATGAACAAAACAATGAATACCAAAGTCCTCAGAACTCCTGACGAAGTCGTAAAGCGGCAGGGCATGTGGCTTACGATAGTGGCCCTTGTTATTCTCTATGCCGTGCTGTTTGCCCTTGATAATTTCGTAAAACCCAACAAATTCACGCTGATGCTCATCCCCGTACTCAGAAAGGGCGCAATTTACTCGCTTTTGTGCGTGTCAATGAACCTTCTCAACGGCTTTACGGGACTGTTTTCGCTCGGTCAGGCGGGCTTTATACTCATAGGCGCATATGCATACTCGATATTCTCTATCCCCGCGGCAGCTCACGCTTCCGTCTATCAGTATTTTGACGGCGGCGCCATTCAGTTCTCGATCCCCGAGATGCTCGGAAATGCGATCGGCGTGAATGCCGGAAGCTTCTTCGGCGCGATAATATGCATCATCATCGCAGGTCTCGCGGCGGCCGTGTTTGCGGCGCTGATCGGTTTGCCCGTTCTCCGACTCAAGAGCGACTATCTTGCGATAGCTACTCTCGGATTTGCCGAGATACTCAGAGCTTTCTTCCAGTGGAAGGGTCTCGGCGTTATCACAAACGGCTCGAACCTTCTGCGTAAGTACACCGCATTCAGCGACATGAAGCTGCAGATCGGCTCGCAGGTGTTCAAATTAAGTACGACCTTCCCGTTCCTGATAGCGATGATAAGCATAATCATCATCGTACTGCTCATTAATTCATCCTACGGCCGCGCGTTCAAGGCCATCCGCGATGACGAAGTTGCGGCAGAAGCAATGGGCATTAACCTGTTTAAGCACAAGATGCTGTCGTTTGTCATCTCCGCCTTCTTTGCGGGCGTGGGCGGTGCATTGCTTGCAATGTTCCAGACGGCCGTTCAGGCTTCGACCTTCACCTCGGTAATGACCTATGAGATACTGCTCATCGTTGTTATAGGCGGCATAGGCTCCGTGTCCGGCAGCTGCATCGCGGCATTTTTGTACATCGCATGCTCCGAGTGGTGGCTGCGCTTCCTCGACTCCGGCGCGCTGCCCTTCGGCAACATACAAGTCAGCTTCTTCCGCGACGGCTTCAGAATGGTCGTGTTCTCTGTCGTCATCATGATAATCGTTCTGTTCTTCTCCAAGGGCATCATGGGCAACAAGGAGCTGTCCTTTGCGGGACTTATTAAAAAGATAAAGGCTAAAAAGGCCGCAAAGGCCGAAAAGGTCAAAGAGGGAGGTGCCGCATAATGAGTGAAAATGTTCTCCACGTTGAAAATGTCACTATGCAGTTCGGCGGCGTCGTCGCGGTAAACAACCTCTCGCTCGACATCCCCGAGGGCAAAATAGTTGCCCTAATCGGCCCTAACGGCGCCGGCAAGACCACGGCGTTTAACTGCATAACCGGCGTTTACGAGCCGACAAACGGCCTTGTGGAATTCATGGGCAAGCCCATCGTGCGCAATCATCCCCAGGGCAAGATGAAGAAAAACTACAAGGGTCAGAACGCCGACATGTATCTCGGCAAGGTAGTTGCCAACACGCCGGATAAGATCACCCAGCAGGGTATAGCCCGTACGTTCCAGAACATAAGGCTTTGGAAGAGCATGACCGTTTTTGAAAATGTGCTTATCGCAAAGCATATGCACGCAAAGCAGAACGTGTTCTCGGCAACCTTCCGCGGCAACGCAAAGGAAGAAAAGCGTATGCGCGAGGAGACAATGGAGCTTCTGTGTGAGCAGGGGCTGGATAAATACAAGGATGAGATCGCAACAAGCCTGCCATACGGACTTCAGCGCCGCCTTGAAATTGCGCGCGCGCTTGCAGCCGACCCGAAGCTTCTGCTTCTTGACGAGCCGGCAGCCGGCATGAACCCGCAGGAAACGCTGGAGCTTGCCCAGTTTATCCGCGAGATACGCGAAAAGCACCACCTGACGGTGTTCCTGATCGAACATCACATGGAGCTTGTTATGCAGATATCCGACTATATCTATGTTATCGACTTCGGCTCTGAGATAGCTCAGGGCACGCCTAAGGAAGTTCAGAACAATCAGCACGTTATCGATGCATATTTGGGGGTCGTTGAAGATGAGTGAAACAATACTGAAGATCAATGACCTTAAGGTCAACTACGGCGGCATCGAGGCCGTCAAGGGCATAAGCTTTGATGTCCCGGCAGGGCAGATCGTCACGCTTATCGGCGCAAACGGTGCAGGCAAAAGCTCAACTCTGCGCACAATAGCGGGCCTTGTGAAGCCCTCCGGCGGCTCTATCGAGTTTGAGGGCGCGAACATTACGGGTCTTGACCCGACCTCAATCGTCACAAAGGGCATAACGCTTGTTCCCGAAGGCCGCAAGATATTCCCGGATCTAACCGTTCTTGAAAACCTGAAGATCGGCGCGTATCTGCGTAAGGACGATCTGACTGATGACCTAAACTGGGTGTACGATCTGTTTCCGAGACTCAAGGAGCGCTCATGGCAGGAGGGCGGTACGCTCTCCGGCGGCGAGCAGCAGATGCTTGCAGTCGGCAGAGCGCTGATGAGCCGTCCCAAGGTCATTATGATGGACGAACCCTCCCTTGGCCTTGCGCCGATCATCGTGCGCGGCATCTTTGACATTATCAAAGAGATCAACAAGCGCGGTGTTACAGTTCTTCTAATCGAGCAGAACGCAAATATGGCGTTGAAAACCGCTCACATTGGCTATGTCCTTGAAACCGGCCGCCTTACCATGTCCGGCTCCGGCGAGGAGCTGCTTGCAAACGAGCAGGTCAAGGCCGCATACCTCGGCACCTGATGCTAATATGATATGTATAAAAAAGACTGCTTCGGCGGTCTTTTTTGCATAAGCTGACGAGAGTCGAACGCATATCGGTTTTGACGGGCAGATTTTCGCCCATGCTGCGTTAAAGCTCTTGACAATACGTCAGTATTCTCTGCGAGCTTTGCCTTGCCTGAACAAAAATCTGCTCCGGCAAAACTGCGAGCACCTGTCAGATGTGCTTTTCGAGATATTTTCGGCTTTCTTTGGTGAAGGTGGGCTGGCGCCCATCAAGACAAAAAAGGCGAAAATAGCCGGAAGGGTGCGCTGACAGGCGATATGGGTTCAACTCTCGTCAGCTTAATATAATCTCCGGCAAAGTAGTGTCTTATTATTGACAAATCCATTGCGTTAGCGTAAACTAACAAAAGTTAGTGCTACCTAACTTAAACTGCCCGGAGGTTATATATGACGCTTGATAATCTGCCTATTGGCAAACCTGCAATAATTCTTACGGTCGGCGGAGAAGGAGATCTTCGCTGCCACCTGCTTGATATGGGACTTATACCGCATACGGAGGTCACGGTGCGCAAGGTCGCGCCGCTCGGCGATCCGCTGGAGCTGTATTTGCGCGGCTACACGATGACACTGCGCAAGGAAGACGCAGCGCGCATCGAAGTAAGACCCAAGGAGGAGATATAATATGCTTCTTGCGCTTGTCGGAAACCAGAACTGCGGTAAAACAACGCTTTTCAACCAGCTCACCGGATCAAATCAGCACGTCGGAAATTTTCCCGGCGTTACGATCGAGCACAAGATCGGCCAGATCATCGGATGGAAGAACTACGACCTTGTCGATCTTCCCGGCATATATTCCATCCGTCCGTACTCCGGAGAGGAGAAGGTATCGCGCGATTTTATAATCGAGCGCAAGCCGGATGCGATAATAAACATCGTTGACGCGACGAATATTGAGCGCAACCTTTATCTCACGCTGCAGCTTATCGAGATGGGCAAGCCCATGGTTCTGGCGCTGAACATGATGGATGAGCTTTTGGGCAACCACGGCAGCGTGGACATTCAAAAGCTGTCCGACCGGCTGGGCATACCCGTTGTGCCGATCGCAGCAGCGAAAAACGACGGCGTTGACGAGCTTATGCGCGTCGTTGCCGAAACGGCGGAAAATGCGGTAAAGCCGCGCAGGATAGATTTCTGCTCGGCAGGCCCCGTGCACCGCTGCATACATACGGTCAGCCATGTTGTCGAGGACCACGCCGATAAGATCGGCGTTCCGTCGCGCTTTGCCGCGACGCGCGTTATCGAGGAGGATGCGGAGATAATCTCGGCGCTCAAGCTCAGCGATAACGAGCTTGAGCTGATCGGCCACGCCGTTCTGGAAATGGAAAACGAGGGCGGCCTTGACCGCAACGCAGCTCTTGCGGAGATGCGCTATCGCTTTATCGAAGCCGTGTGCTCGGAATGCGTTATCAAAGCGCAGGAGAGCAAGGAGATGCTGCGCAGCGTCAAAATAGACAAGGTGCTGACGAATAAATACCTTGCGATACCGATGTTTATCGCCATTATGGGCTTCATATTCTGGATGACCTTCAGCGTGCTGGGCAAGTGGCTGTCCGATCTGCTCGCACTGGGCATTGACGAGGTGACGGCGCTTGTAGATAACGCGCTTACGGCCTACGGCTTAAACCCGGTCGTCCACAGCCTTGTCATTGACGGCGTGTTCGCCGGCGTCGGCAGCATGCTGAGCTTTTTGCCGATAATCGTGGTGCTGTTCTTCTTCCTTGCAATTTTGGAGGACACGGGCTACATGTCGCGCGTTGCGTTTGTCATGGATAAGCTGCTGCGCCGCATCGGCCTGTCGGGCCGCAGCTTTGTTCCGATGCTCATCGGCTTCGGCTGCTCTGTTCCGGCCATCATGGCAACGCGCACGCTCTCGTCCGAGCGCGACCGCAAGATGACGATGCTTCTCATTCCGTTTATGAGCTGCTCTGCGAAGATACTTATCTATGCCGTGTTCACGGCGGCGTTCTTCCCGGATCACGGCGGCCTTGTCATGACCTGCCTGTATGTTTTCGGCATGCTTGTGGGCATAATAGCGGCAAAGGTGCTCAGCAAAACGGCGTTCACAGGCAAGCCCGTGCCGTTTGTCATGGAGCTTCCGAACTACCGCATGCCGTCGCTTAAAAGCGTTCTGCTGCTCATGTGGGAAAAGGCGTGGGACTTCATCCGCCGCGCGTTCACCGTCATTTTCGCGGCGACCATCGTCATATGGTTTTTGCAGCACTTCGACGTGCGCCTCAACGTTGTCGGCGAGGGCAGCACCGACAGTCTGCTTGCAATCATCGGCACATGGATAGCGCCGGTGTTCGCGCCCCTCGGCTTTGGCGACTGGCGCGTCGCAACGGCACTTCTTACAGGCCTCATGGCAAAGGAAGCCGTCATAAGCACGCTCGGCGTTTTGATGAACGTCGGCGCAAACCTCGGCTCGGCCGCGCTGGGAGGACTGTTCACTCTGCCCTCGGCCGTGAGCTTTCTTGTGTTCTGCCTGCTGTACACGCCCTGTGTGGCGGCTCTGGCGGCGCTCAGGCGCGAGCTTGGCAGCGGAGTGAAAACGGTGCTCGTCATGATCTCGCAGTGCTGTGTGGCATGGCTGGCGGCCTTCTGCGTGTATGCGCTTATCGGGGTGATTTTTTGAAATGGAGCTTGTTATAATCGCCGTTCTTGCCGTGTGGCTCGTGCTTGCCGTGCGCAGCATGAAAAAGGGCAGGGGCTGCTGCGGCGGCAAATGCTCCGGCTGCTCGCAAAGCTGCAAGGACTGCCGCGACTGCAAAAAATGATTTAATATACAAAAAGGTCAGGATAAAGCTCCTGACCTCAGCCTGTCGAAAAAGGTCACCGAATGGTGGCCTTTTTCTCGTAAAACAGGGAGAAATATGGTATAATAAGTACGAGTGATGAACGTGCTTACGAAAAATATAGAAAACAGAAACCAAGTTGAATTTGTTTTTTGTTCATTTTTGCGCGTCGATTATGATATCGAACGTTTCTTTTTCTCCGGCGGCGTTCGTGCCCTCGCCGGTCATGATGTAAACGGGGAAAAGATAGGTCTTGCCGTTGTGCGCAACTCCGTCGGCGTAGTAGCCAAGCTCACAGTCGTTTAATTTGGCAGCAGTGAGGTTTTCGGAAAAGCTCGCCGAATAGTTTGCCGAACGCACATCTGAGGACAATTCGTTGCGGCTTTTAACAGCCACGTTTTTTGCCTCGCCTACGGGCGTGGCAAGGTAATAGATAGACTGGATATCGCCATCAAGGCTCAGGTCGATGCTTATTCTGTATATGCCCAGCACGGTTTTACCGTCAACTCTGGGATATAAATAAACCGTTTTAAAGCTGAGAGCGTAAGTGCCGTTTTCGTCCAGACCGAATTGGTCGGCTACCTGAAAGTTTTCCATGCCGTACGGCCACAATTCATTTTCCTCCATGAAACTTTTCGCGATCTCTATAGCCTTGTCGTCGGACATCGCTGCACCGGCCTTGGCAGGCGGAATATCATTAAGAGAATAAATCCAGTACCCGTTCTCGCTGTCGATATCGACGCTGTATTCCTTGGTTATGTATTGAGTCCCGAGAGAATAGGTGCTTCTTTCGGCAGTCGATAAGTCTATTCCAAGGCAGCGCTCAATTTGCTCAACGGCTGTTGCCTCGTCTGTTTTCAGCTCGTATATCGGAGCGGTCTCACCGGCAGACTCCACTTTGATTTCTATAGGCAGAGACAAAAATGCGTGAGCCTCAGCTCCGGGCTGAGCAATATCCGGATGCACAGCAGTCAGCGTTGACCCGTTTCCACAAGCACATAGCGCGCACAGCATAAGCGCGGCGAGAAGAAGTGCAATAAATTTGTTGTGTTTCATAATTGCCTCCTTAAAATTTTGTGTTATTTTCGCCCTTCATATATATAGACAGTAATTATCCGAAAAACAGGACAGCTTTTTTGAAAAAATTTTATTTTTTCTTTTGCCCGATATCAACATAACATATAATTTAACATTTTTGGTGAACAATCTCCTAATTGAGCCGATTTCTGCGTTCTGCACAAGGCAGAGGCGTTGCCTTTGTAAATAATCTACAACGGCAAAATTCAATTGCACGCTTTTTGCATATTATTGCGCGAAACGGTCAACAATAGCAGCAGTTAAAGGAGGTTTACCTATGCAGAACGAAAAAAGCGGCAAGCTGGATAAGTTTTTTGCCGGCAAGGGCTTCTACATAGTCCTTGCGCTATGTGTGATCGTGATAGGAATATCGGCTTACAGCCTTGTTAAGGGCGCGGATGACACCGGCGTCGGCCTTGATCCCGGCATAAGCGCCGCGCGGCAGACCGAGCGCCCGGAACCGAGCGCAGAACCACCGGTGAGCACCGAAAAGCCGCAGCCGGTGGATGCTCCGAGCGAGGACGACGTCGTTTCGGCCGGAACGCTCACTCAGGACGATGTGTGGCCCGAACAGGTGACATGGCGCTGGCCTGTTTCCGGCGAGATCGAGCGCGGCTACAGCGTCGAGGCGCTCAGCTATGACGTCACTATGGCCGACTGGCGCACGCATGACGGCGTGGATATCCTTGCGCAGCAGGGCGAGGTGGTCGTCGCTGCCGGAGACGGCGAGGTCGTGAGCGTGACGCAGGACGATCTTTACGGAACAACGGTGGTCATTGACCACGGCAGCGGCATAAAGACTCAATACTCAAACCTTGCCGACACGCCGACCGTCAGCCCCGGCGATAAGGTAAAAGGCGGCGATGTTATAGGCTCTGTCGGGAAAACGGCCATATGCGAGATAGGGCAGGGCAGCCACATGCACTTTGCCATGAGCCGCGACGGAGCCAGCGTAGACCCAACGACCTATATTCCGATATGAAAATTTGAAGAAAAACAAAAAAATATGTTGACAATCCGGGCTATGTCTAGTATAATTCCTATTGCTCGTTTGAGAAATGGCGGCATAGCTCAGTTGGCTAGAGCATGCGGTTCATACCCGCAGTGTCCCCGGTTCGAATCCAGGTGCCGCTACCAAAAAAGGCGCAGATACTTTTACCTGCGCCTTAATTTTGGCCCGTTGGTCAAGCGGTTAAGACACCGCCCTTTCACGGCGGTAACATGGGTTCGATTCCCGTACGGGTCACCAAAACGAAGCAGCTCACCTTTAGGTGGGCTGCTTCGTTTTGCATAATCTATCGGGAATCGAAGGGAGCGGTAGTGAATGACATGCCGGGGGCATGTCAGAGCCGCGACCCGGCTCGCCCGCAGGCGAGGATTCCCGTACGGGTCACCAAAACGAAACAGCTCACCTTTAGGTGGGCTGTTTCGTTTTGCATAATCTATCAGGAATCAATGGACTTTTTTCATACCTTCTTTGCAATGACGATGAATCGCCCGTTCTCCGTGTGATATGCGCAGGTAGAGAGGGTGAGCAGCTTATCTCCGGGGCTTATCCGAACTCCGGTGTCGTATAGCTTGTTTTTGTCAATGAACTTAGCATATTCGGCAAAGGACTTTTCGTCGCTGCCGGTGTATTCGTTGTACCTGAAGCCCTCCTCGCCATCGGACGGCAGTTCGGTCTGTATTGCGGCGACGACCTCGTAGGTATGTTTTTCGTATATCGTGTCAAAGCTTATGTATTTGTGCTGCTTATAAAACTCATCGCTCTGGTAATCGACGATCACGCCGAACATTGAGCCGTCCTTCATGTGATGTCCGTAAACTATGATGTTATCCGATGTGAGCACATCACACCAGCCGTCAACGAACAGACAGCCGCGGTAAGAGGAGTTGCCGTAAAAATCGGTGTGCAGATACTTCTCGTTATCGTGCCGTGAGAACATGACGACGTTGTCAAGCTCTGTTCCGTCGATCTTCAGCCAGCCTATGGTATCGGGATTTTCGGCATAAAGCCCGGCGTATTCATCGAGAACGTCGGGCACGGTAACTTCGGCGTCTTTGAGCTTATCAACGTTTTTGTTAGACTCGGAGTCACGAATATCTCCGATTATGTAAACTGCCAGCACGGCAGTGCAGGCGATAAATACGATAAGAGAAACTATCCTTATTACTTTTTGCAGACTTATCTTCATGCCTTGTCCCTGTATTCGAGCATGCCGTAATCGACAAGCTTGTCATAGTTCATGTAGTAAAGATAATATCCGCCTACATTGTGCTGAACGTCGTCGATCCTGACGCGGTAGCCGTCGTGGCGTACCATGAACGTGTCGAGAATGGAGTTGGGATTTGCCATATACATTGCGTATTCCGGGTAGAAATATCCGCAGAGCATGTGATCTGCGCGCTTATATATCGTTCTGAGAAAGTACTCAAGGTCAAATCCGTTGTCGAGGTAATCAACGTGTATTCCGCGCTCGATCATGCGGTCATAGATCTCAAATGTGCTCATCAGAAGCTCAAAATATGTGTGATACGTTGTGTCGCGGTTATATATCGTGTCAAGGTTTTCCTGCGCGTTTCTGAGTGCAAAGGTGTAGTAGCGCTCGTCATCGACATACTTTGTTATCTCGTTCATCGAATAAGCCACCCAGTGGTCCTTGTACTGAACATAGTCGGCCGAGATAAAATGCTCAACGGCGCTTTTTGCAGCATTGAGCCACTTCTCGTCCGAGGTGAGGGAATACAGTCTGCACAATGCAAAGGTCGCTTCGCCGTCGTAATAAACGGTTCGGAACTGCTCTTTTTTTATAAACTCGCCGTCCAAAACGTGATAGTATTCGCCGCTGTCCTGATCGAGCATCGTGAGGATGCCGTTACCGAGCTTAACGGCAAGATCCTTGTATTTGTCCGAGCCGAACGCGTCCATGTATTCGGTCAGCGCAACGACGGCAACGCCGCAGCCGCCGAGCTTTATCTCGTCGGACTTTTCCTCGTACAGATACGATATCTCGTCGTTTCGCTCGACTATTGCGTTTTCGACCATGTAGTCAACCGCCTTGTCGATCACGGGAACAAGCTCTTCGTTGCCGGTCATCCTGTATTGGCAAACAAGGCTCCAAAGAGTGCTCGCGTGGCGGACGATGTTGTAATTATCTATTGTTTTATCGAATCTCGGATAATAGCCGTAAACAAAGCTGCCGTCATCCTTGACCTGGTCGATAAGGAAGCCGGAGGCGTTTTTGATAAGCTCGGCAGCGTACTGCTTGTCCACGGTGTCGACCTTGCGTCTGCCGTAATCGTCAATGTCGCTTATGAGGTCATACACCGCGTCGTTTTCGTCGCACATCCAGCCTACGCATTTGAAAACAACATAGCTGTCCGGCAGGGAAGAGAGTGTGCTGCGGCCGGCTTTTTTCAGGTATGTGTTCAGATAACTTTCGTCAACGCACTCGTTTTCATAGTCGAGTATTTTGGCGCCATTTAGCTCAGCTTCCAGAAGTGCCGTTTCAAAGTTCTTGTCAAAGGCTATGCCGTATCTGAAAAATTCGGGCCTGTAGTGGTGCAGCTCGGTTGAAAATTCGACCGGGTCGTATGTTTTAGCCTCGCACATGAGGTCGGCCTTGAGCCAAACGGCGTTGTAGTTTTCCTCCTCGATGAAGCTCTTTGCCTGATCGTATGCGCTCAGCCATGCGGCCTTGCGGTCAACACCCGTTCCGGTGAAGACCTTTGCGCGCTCCTCGCCGCTGCAAACGGAAAGAAACACAACGTTGTCCGGAAGCCCCACTTCGATATCGCCCGATATCTCGTCGAGGCGCGCGTCCGAGAGCACCTGCTCGCGCAGAAGCTCGGCCTTCTTTTCAAACGAAGCAAGCGCATCGTCCTTTTTGCCGGCGGAAACGAGATACAGGATCACCACCGCGGCGACTATGGCCAAAACAACTGCCGAACCGATGATAACGGCTTTTTTGGTCCGCGCTGCAAGCTGCTCGGCGGTAGGCTTTTTTGACCGTTCAATGTGCTTTTTCCGTCTGCTTCGTCTGCTCATTTTGCACCTCAAGCAAATAAAAATAGGAATAAAAATAGGAATAAAAATAGGAATGGTTGTAAACCATTATTTCAGCGAGACAAAAAAGCCTGCGACTTTTTTGCACGCTTCAAAAAACGCCACATTTTTTATGAAAACATGTTTTCACGAAAAATCTCGCTACGCTCGTCAAAAAGTCCGTACCGGACGTTTTTGATGGCTATTAATCAAATTTCGAGCGGGGCCTTTGCCCCCTCGAGCTCCCCTGCTGCTCTATTGTATGTACTAAGCAGCATGGCTTTTGCTGACTTAAATAAAAATAGGAATGGTTGTAAACCATTCCTATTTTATATGCACTTAAGCAATAAGTCAACTAATCGCCCACATTTGATCAGTTATTTTTCTTCTTGCGATAAGTAGAAGTGAATGCTGCCAGGCTGACAACTGCAATTGCTGAGATCAGGATAATGCTGCGATCATCCCCCGTTTTTGGATCTTGATGATCATTGTCATCATCGGCATCAGCATCGGCATCGGCATCGGCATCAGCATCGGCATCCGCATCGGCGTCCGCATCCGCGTCGGCATCAGCATCGGCGTCAGCGTCGGCGTCGGCGTCAGCATCAGCGTCTGCATCAGCATCGGCGTCGGCGTCCGCATCCGCATCGGCGTCAGCATCGGCGTCAGCATCCGCATCGGCGTCAGCATCCGCGTCGGCGTCCGCATCGGCGTCCGCATCGGCGTCAGCATCAGCATCGGCGTCAGCGTCCGCATCCGCGTCAGCATCGGCGTCTGCATCCGCGTCCGCGTCGGCGTCAGCATCAGCATCGGCATCATCGTCAGCATCTGCATCCGCGTCGGAATCGCCGCCGTGTACACCATCTATGTTCAGGTGAACGACGTGGCCTCCCAGATTGCTCATAAACATGTATGTAGCGTTGCCGGGAACATAGTCGGCAGCCGGACCGGACATGCCGCTGCTGGGATGCCATATGATGGCCTCTTCAACGGTGCTGCCGTAGATAAGATCCCAACCGTCAATGTCGGCTCCGTTGACTTCGATCTTGATTACGCAGTCGGCAGGAAGCCTGAGCAGAGTACCGTGTCCCACCGGGTTAATCACATCTTTGAAAGTGAGATAAGCCTTGTCAAAGGTAGAGCGCCAGAAAACGGTGTTGGTAACAGGCAGATATGCCGTAACGGTCACGGTAGCGTTGGCAGGGAGCTTTTCATAGCCATGCAGGCAAAGCAGGAAGTTGATGAAGTTTGCGTCGGGATACTCGGTGTTTTTAAGACCGATCCCCTCGAATACCGACATGACGGACGTAGCAGATTCTGTCTCGACCGCAGCGGTGGCATCGACTCCATCAGCACTTGCGTTGGTGCTCAGCACAAAAACAGCAAACAGAAAAACAGCAAGTACAAACAGTACGGTAAGCGCAGGCTTGCTGAACTTTTCTAATTTTACCATGCTATTCAGTTTTGTCCTCCTTTCCCCCAAAGATCCATACTAATACCTATACCGGCGAGCGTTATCCATGCGGCATCGATTATCTCTGCCTTTCGGCAGGGAAGCAGTCAGCCGTTGCTCACGGAAGCAGCCCGGCGGCTATTAATTAATATTGTACCTAATGATACTATATTGTAACCGAGAATTCAAGACATATTATGGTAAAAATAGCTTTTTATAAGCAAAAAGCTATAAAAATTTGGTTAAAAATTTTGAAAGATATATACATTGGGCAAATTTTGTATAGAGTTGCACAAGCGCCGGGGCTGTGTTAAAATCAATGCGATATTTCAATTAATAATAAGGTAGGAGACACAATGGAAAAACTGCCTAAGCTGCCGAGAATGGCGGCTGTTCATGATCTGTCCGGAATGGGAAAATGCTCGCTTACAGTTGCTCTTCCTATAGTTAGCGCAACGGGAGTTGAGTGCTGCTGCATACCGACGGCGCTTTTATCCACCCATACCGGCGGCTTCACTGACTGGACGTTTACCGACCTGAGCGGGGATATAGTTCCGATCGCCGAGCATTGGCACAGCCTGGGACTAAGGTTCGATGCAGTATATTCCGGCTATCTCGCCTCCGAGGCACAGGGAGAGCTGCTCGAGCGCGCGATCGAGCTTCTGAAAAACGACGAGACGCTCGTCATTGTCGATCCTGCCATGGCCGATAACGGCAAATACTATGCAAATCTCGGCGATAAAATGACCGAATGCTTCCGCCGCCTTATAAAAAAGGCCGATATCATAACGCCGAATATAACCGAGGCATGCTTCCTGACCGGTATGGAATACAGACCCGGTACTCACAGCATGGCGTATGTCACTGAGCTTATCGACAGGCTCTCCGAGCTGGGGCCGAATTTTGTTGCCGTGACGGGTGTCAGCGCAGAGCCGGGGAAGGTAGGTATAGTTGCGCGCGATAACAAAAGCGGCCGGCTGTGTTCAGTCATGAACGAGGCTCTCGACGGCACCTTCCACGGTTCGGGAGATGTCTTTGCCTCGGCCTTTGCGGCACTTTTGACTCGCGGAGCGGCTCTTGAGGATGCGCTCAATGCCGCAGAGAAATTTGTCACCGCCGCGATAGAACGCACCGCAAAGCGAAATACGCCTCGCCATTACGGGCTCGATTTCGAAGGCGTCCTGCCCGAATATATAAAAATTTGCAGCAGGCTGTTCGAGTAGTCGAACAGTGCCTTGACCAAGTGTTCGGGAACTGAAAATTGGCAAAATAAATTTTGAAATACTTTTGACATAAACTTGACATATCGACTAAACCTAAAGTATAATTGCGTGAAGGGGTATGGGAAACCATACTGGAAACTGGTAAGCAAAAATTTTAAATAAGCGGAAGGGGTTGCAAATGAAAGACCTAAAACATCTGATCTATTTTGAAAACCTGCTGCAGGACGCTCAGAACGAGCTTGTCACCAAGGCAGTGGAGGATGGGCAGATAGCACTCGGTTACAACTGCTATTACATACCCGAAGTCCTTCTCAATCTTGAAGGCTGCTTCTCTTCAAGACTTCGCGCTCCCAATTGCACGTCCAGCGATATTGCAAACTACTACATGACAAACCGTACCTGCCCCTATGCACGCTCCATTCTCGAGCGCGCCATCGAAGGCGGATACAACTACCTCAGCTGCCTGTTCGGCGCGGAAAGCTGCGCGACCATGGAGCGTATGGAAGAGCACTTCTTCCTCATCAATCCCGTTAAGCACGACGGATTTTTCGTCACCCAGATCGATCCTCCCATGAAGGGCGATCAGACCAACCTTGATTACTACAAAGCTCAGCTTAAGCTCAAGGTCGTTGACGAGATGAAGAACCGTCTTGGCGTTGATGTCTCCGATGAGGCTATGCGCAAGGCTATCGAGCAGCACAACGAGCTCAGCCGCATCATCACCGAGATCGGCAACTTCCGCAAGCTCGATAATCCGCCCATCACCGGCTATGAGTTCCATGTCATCCAGCTCGTAAGCCAGGTCTGCCCCCATAAGCTGATCCTGCCTTACCTCAAGGAGACTCTTGAAGAGCTCAAGACCCGCGAGCCGGAAGAGAAGTTCCCGTTCCGCGCCCGCGTTGCACTTGTCGGAAGCGAGGTCGATGACCCCGAGTTCACAAAGCTTATCGAAATGTGCGGCGCAATGGTCGTTGCCGACCGCTACTGCTTCGGTTCGTTCCCCAGCAGAGAGCAGATTGAGATCAAGGAAGGCGAGACCGCGTTCGACGCCATCTGCCGCCACTACCTGTACTGGAACCAGTGCGCGCGCTTCATGGACGGCTTCAAGATCGACCAGCGTCACGCTATCGCGGCCCAACTCGTTGAAGATTTCAAGGCTGACGGCATCATATACGAAAACATGAAGTTCTGCGAGTTCTGGAGCTATGAGAAGGTTCTTGCAAACCACATCTTCACGAACGAAAAGCACATTCCTTGCTGCACTATCGAGAAGGAGTATTCCCTCGGCGCAGTCGGACAGCTTCGTACACGTTTCCAGGCGTTCATCGAATCCCTGGAGATCAAGTCCATTCAGGGAGGTAAGTAATGATGTTCGATAAAGTAATAGCAGCTGTTGATAAAAAGCTTGAACGCTTTGATCCCATATGGCAGGCCGAGAACGGCGTAGGCGGCCAGAGAGACCGTTACTACGACAAGACCGGCGTTGCAAAATGGCGTGAGTGGCGCGGCGTTAAGGACACCATGGTCGACTACGGCGCATGGCTGAAAAACCTCGCTTCCATGGCAATGATGGTCGCATCCGCTCCGATCCCCTGCCTCAAGGGCTTCTGGGAGTATCGCTGGATGGGCTCTTACCTCGGCACATTCATGTTCATTGACCGCCTGTTTGAAGGCTTCCGCGACTACGAGCTGGTCACGGCGCACAAGTGCATGCACGCTATCGTTCGCAGCCTGACCAAAAAAATTGCGCTGATTATGTCCAATGACCGACGCCTCGGCGGCGGCAAGGATACCGACCGTATCGTTCCTATGGATGAGGTTATGCCACCGTTGTTCATGATGGGCTTTAAGGAGCTTATCCCAATTCCTCTTCAGACGCTTCCTGAATTCATAGTTTGCGACGTTGATCAGCACCTGGATCCGTACTATATAGATGTTGCCGAATCTTTCGGCCTTCCAGCCGACGTCTGCTCTCGCTGCGCGGCCGAGACCGGCGTTGCGCTCGACGATGCATTCCCACTTGTCGGAAAGGCAATGCTCTCGACAAACATGCCCTGCAACGCATCCGAGGCAACCTCGATGTTCCAGCGTCGCCGCATAGGTATGCCTGACTTCCCTGTTACAATGGCTATGATCCACAACGAGCCGGGCGCGCATCCGTATTCTACTCAAGTACTCAAAGATGCAATCGCTTTCGTGGAAAAAGAGTACGGCGTGAAGTACGACTGGAATAATCTCTTTAAGTACGCAAAGCTCATGAACGAGCAGAACACCATTGAGCTTGAAAAGTGGGACTACTTCAAGACCCCGTATTCGGCTCTGTGCGGCATTGCCGAGACGCTTTATCGTTTGTATGCATGGGCATCCGCAAACGGTACCGATCCTTACTTCAACAAGGTCGACCGTCAGGTCATCAAGATTATGCGCAAGGCGTATGAAGAGAAGAAGGAGCCGTTCGGCGGCAAAACCCGTCACCGTGCATTCCTGTGGGGACCCTCCGCTGTTTACTACACCGATTTCCCGACCTGGACTCAGAACTGCTGGGGCATCAATATTGTCCTCAACATGGACTCTACAATGGGTCATAACATGATAAACACAGAAGATCCTGATGAGGCGATCAAAGACCTGGCTCTGTTCTCGGAAAAAGGCGTTATGCGTCACCACGCTGTCGGCGGCTGGGATAATGTCAACGCCATCTGGGAGTGGGCAAAGAACTTCAACTGCGATATGGTTCTTATGAACGACAACATCGCCTGCAAGGGCATGCTCGGCGTTCACGCTCTCATGGAAGAGCAGGCAAGGGACCTCGGCTTCCACTTCATCTTCATCGAGCATGACCTTGAAGACTGCCGTACCGTTTCCCGTCAGGATATGCGTAACTGCGTAAACGGCTACATGTCCGTCGTTCTGGGCGAGGAGCCTCTTGACCCCACGCTCGTTGAGTTTGACGACAGCGCCGCATATTAATAGGAGGATAAGGTAATAATGAAAACTGTTGCAAAGATAGGCGGCAAGGTCGCTATGTTCGCATTCCTCGCTTTTGTCGGAACCTTTACCCTGTATATGACCAATGGCGAAAACAAGCTTATATACTATGTCATTCGCCCGCTGCTGAATAAGCACTACGACTCTCAGGTCCGCGACCGCAGAATCGTATGATCCGATATCCGCATAACACATAGCAAAAAGACTCCCTGTTACTGGGAGTCTTTTTTTATGAACAAACTAATTGACAATTTTACTGAAAGTGTATAGCTGAACGTATTTTTAGAATAAAAAAACCTGAATTTTTCATATAAATAGCAGCATATTCTCTTGCAAATCAGAGGCATTTGTGTTAAACTGTTATCAAAATGCGTAAGGTATGTCAATGCGCAATTGAAGGGGGGACGTATTATTGGAAAATAAAGCAAAGATCATCGCGGTCGCCGGTAAAGGCGGTGTCGGCAAGACGTCGATTTCGGCGTCGATCGTAAGGCTTCTGGTGGAAAATTTCCCGGATAAGAAGATCCTCGCGATAGATGCAGACCCTGCTGTCGGCCTGTCGGTCGCTCTCGGAGTTGACGTTAAGCTCACGCTTGACGATATCCGCATGAGCATTGTTGACAGCGTCGAAAACGGCGAAACAAGAGAGGCGCTTGAGCTTTTAAGCGAAGCGAGATTCAAGATCTTTGACGCACTGGTCGAAATGCCCGGCTTTGCATTTCTCGGCATCGGCAGACCTGAAAGCTCAGGCTGCTACTGCAAGGTCAATTCCTACCTGAAGGAAGTCATCGGCATTCTGGCAAACAGCTTCGACTATGTCGTCATCGACGGAGAGGCCGGCATTGAGCAGATCCAGCGCCGCGTTATGGATAAGGTAACGCATCTGCTGCTTGTTACCGACCAGAGCAAGAAAGGCTGCCAGGTCGTATCGACGATCAAAAACGTTGCCGACGAGCTGATCGTTTACGATAAGATAGGCGCCATAGTAAACCGTATGACAAATCCCGAGCTTGCAGAGCTCATCACTGTGCCCGGTGTTGACATCGTGGCGCGTATCCCTGCGGACAATGCTTTTGCCGCAAACGACATAAAGGGTCAGAGCGTGCTTCGCCTGCCCGAAGATTCTCTTATGCTCAACGGAGTAAAGGAAGCACTCCGAAAAATAGAAATTCTTTGAAGAAGAGGTGTAACATTTGAAAGATCTTAAGCATCTGATCTACTTCGAAAGTCTTCTTGAGAATGCCGACAACGAGCTGGTAAAGCAGGCTCAGGCTGAGGGCGATATCTGCCTTGGCTACACTTGCTATCACGTTCCCGAAGCACTTCTCAACATAGGCAACTGTTTCTCCGTGCGTCTGCGCGCACCGAAAACAGGCTCGATCGACATCGCGACCTACTACATGTCCAACTACACCTGCGAGTACGCACGCGCACTCGTAGAGCGTGCAATCGAGGGCGGCTATCAGTTCCTCGATGCAATGATCGGCGTAGACGCCTGCTCCATGATGAACCGCGCAATGGAGCACTTCGAGGTCCTGAAGGTCAACACGAAGGAAAAGTTCTTTGTAACTCACATGGACATTCCCTTCAAGGTAGTTGACTATACCCTCGACGCATATGAAATCCAGATGCAGAAGCATGTTCTGGATAACCTGCACGAGAAGTTCGGCATCGATACCTCCGATAAGGCTATCCGCAAGGCAGTCAAGGAGCACAACGAAGTGTGCAAGATCCTCACCGAGATCGGCGATATGCGTAAGGCTGAAAACCCCGTTATCACCGGCTATGAGTATCATGTGCTGAACCTCGTTTCCTTCACCTGCCCGAAGAGACTCATTCTCCCGTACCTGAAGGAGACTCTCAAGGAACTCAAGACCCGTAAGCCCGATCCTAAGCCCTGGTTCCGCGCCAGAGTCGCGATCGTCGGAAGCGAGATCGACGATCCCAACCTCACCAAGCTTATCGAAGGCTGCGGCGCATTTGTATGCTCCGACCGTCACTGCTACGGCTCGACTCCGGGCCGCGAGGTCATTGAGCTCAATGATGAAGAGCCCGCCCTCAGACAGCTTTGCCGCCATGTAATGGAGTACTCCGAGTGCGCACGTTACATATCCGATGAGAAGGTCCTGCAGCGTCGTGAGACCGCAGACCGCCTCGCAAGAGAGTATCACGCAGAAGGCATCATCTATGAGCAGATGAAGTACTGCGACTACTGGGGCTTTGAGCGCGCACTCGTCAGCCACATCATGGCTGAGGAATACGGCTGGCCCGTCCTGTCTATCGACAGACTGTACAACAACGGCAACTCCGGTCAGCTGCGTACTCGCTGCCAGGCCTTTGTTGAGTCTCTGGAGATCAAGCGTATTCATAAAGAGGAGGGCAATAAGTAATGGCTAAGACTCCTAAATATCCCAATCCTAAGTTTTTTAAGGCAAAAGATAACATCGACTGGAAGAAGCAGTGGGAAAACCTGAAGGTTTGCGGCGGCATTTTCTACGAGATGTTCAAAGAGACCGACTGGGAAGCTTTCAAAAACGGCTGGAAGAACACCCTGAAGAATGACGCAGCTCGCATCAAGGAAGAGTACAATGCATTCATGGCACTTGACCAGCAGGGCAAGCTCGATGCTATCCTTTACGGCGAAAAGAGACTTGGCAGACTGTATGCCAAGGGCGCAATGGCAACCGTACGTCGTGAGTGGCGCGGCGTTAAGGACACTGCATACGACTTCTATGAGTGGGCTCGTATGTGGGGCATGCTCCTTATGACCTTCTCCAAGGATCTCATTCCCGCACTCAACAGTGCTCTGCACTACCGCTGGATGATCTCCTACTTCTGCTGCCACGGCTTTATGGATAAGAACATCATGGGTCAGCGCGGCCGCGCACTCCGCATGAGCCACCTGCTTATCTACGATATATTCCGCTACGTTGCAGAAAACCTCGTTCTTTTGTCCAAGGCTGACCGCAAGAACGGCAACAGCGAGGAGCTTAACAAGATGCTCATGACCTTTGACGAGATGACCATGGGTCAGATCATGGCAGGCTTCCCCGATTTGTGCGGTATTCCTCACCAGCTGCTGCCCGTCTTCCTCGTTTCCGAGATCGACCAGCTCACCTGCGTACCTTACATCGATGCAGTCGAGTCCTTCGGTCTGCCCTCCGATACCTGCCCGGTTCCCTCTTCCGAGTGCGGCGCTCTGGTAATCGATGCTCTGCCTGACATGGGCTGCGGCTTTATCTCCAGCTCCATGCCCTGCGACGGCTCCACCATGGCATCCTCTTACTTTGCACGCCGCTTCCCGAACACACCCGTATTCCATCTCTGCTTCCCCGTTCGTTACGAGGACGAGTCCGTCCTGCAGTCTGCCGCCGAGGATATCAAGGCCTGCATAAAGTTCATCGAGGATCAGACCGGTGCAAAATGGAACTGGGACGCTTACTTCACCGCTATGAAGCGCTTTAATAAGGAGACTTCTTACGAGCTGGAGAAGTGGGAGATCAACAAGACCAAGTATCCGCAGCTGCTCGGACCTTGCTACGAGCTGTTCCGTAAGTGGAACTACGAGATGGACGGCGGTATTGATCCCCGTGTTATTAAGACCTGTGAGAAGGTCAGCAAGCTGATCCGCGAGGCATATGAGAATCGCGACGAAGCATGGCCCGGCAAGATGAAGTACCGTGCAATCGTATGGTCTTGCCCTGCTCACTACTACGCAAACTTCTCCAACTGGGCTGCCAACTGCTGGGGCATCGATGTCCTGGTCGAGATGGAATCCCTCAACTTCACCAAGCCTCTCGAGACCGAGGACAAGGAAGAAGCACTCCGCGACCTCGCCCGCCTGTACGAGCGCATGGTTATGCGTCGTCACACCAACGGCGGCTACCACAACGTCGTAACCGAGCTGTGGCGTCAGTGCGAAGCATGGGATGCAAAGCTCATCCTCATGTATCAGAACGTTGCGTGTAAGAACATGGCAACCGTTCAGGGTCTGCTTGACGATCAGGGCCGTGAGCGTGGCTACGATCTTATCTGGATCGAGCACGACCTTATGGACCCGCGTACCGTTTCCCGCCGCACAATGCGCGACAAGGTTAACGAGTTCATGCGCACCGTTAAGAACGCAGAGCCCATAGATCCGTCTCTCGTCGAGTTCGAGGACGAGGTCTGCATGTAATTGCATTAAATTTACTCCGGGGCTGGCAGGAGAATAAATGCCGTCCCCGGACGGCGTTCAAAGCGCCGAGAATGATTAATTAATTGGAGGAAATTTTAAAATGAAATATTTTGGCGGTTGTGACGTAGGCTCGACCTACACAAAGGCAGTAATACTCGATGAGAACGGCAAGATGGTAGCAGATACCACGATAAAGAGCAAGATCAATTCCGAGGCATCCGCAGTAGCGGCAATGGCAGAGGTCTGCGAGAAGGCCGGCCTGAAGAGCTCTAAGGATCTTGAGTATCTTATCGGTACCGGCTACGGCCGCAACAAGGTTCCGTTCGCGGATGAGAACATCTCCGAGATAAGCTGCCACGCAATGGGCGTACACGTCACCGATCCTTCCGTCAAGGCGATCATCGACATCGGCGGCCAGGACGTCAAGGGCATCTCCGTTGACACCGACGGCACCGTAAAGAACTTTGCAATGAACGATAAGTGCGCAGCAGGTACCGGCCGCTTCTTCGAGGCAATGGCACGCTCCTTCGAGATGAGCCTTCCCGAGTTCTCGAAGCTGGCACTGACCGCAAAGAACGTCATCCCCATCACCGCACAGTGCACCGTTTTCGCAGAGTCTGAGGTCATCACTCTGGTCGGCGAGGGCAAGCCCATGGACGAGATCGCGGCAGGCATCGAGATGGCAGTTGCAAAGCGCTGCTTCGTCATGGCCAAGAAAGCCGGCGCGACCGACAGCATCACCCTGACCGGCGGCTGCGCAAAGAACGACGGCCTGAAGCAGGCGATCGAGCACGTTCTGAAGCTGAAGGTCGTAAACCTGAAGACCGACCCGCAGCTGATGGGCGCACTCGGCGCAGCAGAGTATGCTCGCCAGAAGGGTCTTGCAAAGAAATAATTTTTAGAGGCGCATTGAGATTGTACTGATTTTTATTGCGGTGGCCCGACCTGTAAGGTTGTACTGAGTTTAAGTGCCTCGCGCCGAATGAGATTTTAAATCATTTAGGGCGTGCCCTATAATCGGTGTAGCCGGGTAGGGAACACCGCAGCCTTTAGAATTATTTGACCCACACAGGCGCCAACAGATCTGATTGAACGAACTGTTTGGCATTAATAACAGCTCAAAAAGGAGAAACGCTAATGTGCAAATTCTGCAAAAAGTCCGTTAAGCTGTTTAGCATGGTAGTCGGTATCCTGTTCGTGGTTTATTTCTGGAACCTCGACCAGAAGGTGCTCGGCTGGGCATACAAGCAGGTTAACGCTATGTTCGACAGAAAGCCTGTTGACATTAAGTTCTGATTCCTGAATAAATACCGGCGCATGCCCCACATCATGCGCCGATATGCTGAAAAATCAGAGGCAAGCATTTGCTTGCCTCTGATCAGTCTGTCGAGAAACCCGGCTGCGGAAACCGGGTTTCTAGTGCATTTAACGGGGGGAACTGGAAAAACCAAGGGATAAAACACTCCTTCCATTTCCAAGTGGCCAGCTTTTTCAGATTCATGGCAGCAAACTTAAGCTTCACCCAGTTCGTCACCTGGGCCAAGCCTCTGTATTGTGTATAACGCATAGCGTGTTTTTCTTTGGCGTCTGCAAAGATGCGTTCAATCGTCTCTTTACGCCGCCGGTAAAGGCTCTGGTACTTCGGTGTATAGCGTGCGTCATCTGCCAGATCCTCGTAATCCTTCCAGATATGCCGCTGTACCGTTTTCACGCAGTCTTTGGAATGAGTGCAAAGCTCTCTGGAGGGACAATTTGTGCAAATCTTGGGATCGCTTTTGTATTCCCTGTAGCCGTCCCGGTTTGTTGTCGCATATTTGAGGATCTGGTATTCCGGGCAGATCACACAGTCATAGAATTCGTCATAGACATACTTCCACCACTCGTGGCCACCCTTCATCGTCTGCGGCCGCTTGTACGCTGTGGATAAAACTCTTCCGTCATCAAATACTTTCTTGCAAATATGGGGCGTCTTGTAGGCAGAATCGGCAACAATGGTCTCTGTTTCGGGAAATGTCTTCGTTACCTTGTCGTACACCTCGTCAAAGGCAACGCTGTCGTGGACATTTCCGGGCGTTACCACTGTCTCAAGCACGAAACCGTGGCTGTCACAGGCCGTATGGGCCTCATACGCAAACTGCCGCTTGTGCTCACCCTTTACGAATAAGCCACAGTCCGGGTCGGTCACGCTCTGGGTGACGATCCGTGTTTTCTCTTTCTTCCTGCGGGCCAGCTTCTTCCTGGAGGTGTTGTCTTTCCGCTTCTTAGGTGCTGTCGGCGGCTCATCGTTATCCTCGTCAAACGGCTTTTTGCCGTGTGCCTCTCTGTCCGC